>CEOO01037969.1_pt1 | contig 28808 bp, 49 predicted proteins | sample 530321 | NCBI WGS metagenome assembly CEOO01 (sample SAMEA2619927, study PRJEB7988) | marine metagenome | biome: marine biome (ENVO:00000447); feature: surface water layer (ENVO:00002042); material: "saline water (ENVO:00002010), including plankton (ENVO:xxxxxxxx)" | depth 5 m
CTTACAATTACCATTACGATTTTTCATAAAGTAATCGTTGTTTATACGAGTGGCGTTTACGGCATCCTGATAATTGTCAATACCCGTTGCTTTTGCACCAGCAGGGCTTCTTGACACCCAGGCAGGAATATCAAGTATCATTCCATAGTCCATATATGCGTCCATCCACGTAAGGACTTGTTCACGTTTCTTTTTAGCTTTAGGACAGTTAGGATCTTTCCAGTCACCTTCCCATACACCCTTACCTATTTGGAAACCACCTGAATCACCAAGTAGCCAACTGTTGTTACGATCTCTATTACGGATCATATCCTCTTTAGGCGAGTCTTTGTTTACATCTAGCTCGGCGTGTCCTGCCGAATATAAACTCCAATGGTATTGGAACATACTAGCTTTAGGTTCAAGCCAGTTCAGACTTTCTACTTCTGTTGGAAAGTTCTTTGGTATTCTACTTTTCTCAACATATTCCTCATAACGTTGTTTACCAACAAACGTTGCAAAGAACCCACTAATGGCAGGGAGAAATACTGCGTAGTCTTTTTGTGCATTAGTTAGATTCGTATTCACTCACTTCTCCTACTTAGATTGTGCAGGTAAAATATAATTGTAAGTAGCCATTCCACTATCAACACTTATCTGCATAGCACCTTGATCGGAAATCTTCATTGTAAGTTTTCCATCTAGTCCTAAAATAGATTGTACCTGTGCTACTGGCCAACTCCATGCGTGTTTAAGTTCACCTGTAATACCTTTAGCAAAATCAAATGATCCTGCGTGTGTACTATGATCACCAAAGTAAAATACTAAATTATTGTTTTCAGTTTTTACAGTAAACACAGTTTCTTCTGTATGTGCCGCACTTTGCAATTTCATTCTTGTAATACTTGCAATAGTTGGCTCTAATTCTACTTCCCAACTAGCACCTTTAAACTTAACACTTTTAAGTTTTTCGTTGATGATCTCTTGATTCATAAATCTGTAATCATTCTGGAAGTCACCAGCTTCATTCTCAAAGTGAATGTGTGTTGGAACTTCTTCACCATTTCTAGTTGCTTTCTCTACGGAAAGTTTTGCATTCTTTTGATACTCTGGATTCTTTAAGTGTAAAGCCAGCTTATCTAAATTAGGCATACCAAACGTTGCCGCAAACTCTGTTACAGGATTTTTAGTATCAGCAGTTAGAATAACACTTCTATCTTCTGCCATACTTTCGATTTGTGTATTTGCACTATCTCCTGTAACCTTTACTAGATTAAGAAAACCTAGCGAGTGTGTATGTGCAACTACATCTTGTAAGATATCTTTCATTGATTTTTCTCCATTGTTATATTGTACATAACTTTAATCATAAAGTCAAGTCCTTTTGCGACTTTAGGTACTCAAATAATTTGATTTTAGGTTCCCACCCAAAGTCTGTTAGTTTCGAAATGTCAGCCTTATTGCATAACCTTTCGTTTTCACCACCGATTCTTTCTTCACATTTAATATCGAAAAAATCCGTAATCTCTTTTAACGGTGTACTGATACCCGTTCCAATATCATATACACCAGGTGCATCACGATTCATAAGAAACGTAATGGCACTACAAACATCATCTATATGGATAAAATCTCGTTTATGGTTGGTATGAATATACTCTATTTCTTTTCGTAGTAAACGAGGTACGAACATATTGGGCCTTTGCTGACTATTACTATATATAGTGCAAAAACGCAGTCCTGTACTTGTTTGTGGTGCAAGTTTTTCTAGTGTGTATTTTGTCATAGCATAAGGATTTCTGTTTGGTTCTTTTGCAGTACTAGAACTTGCATACATAATCCTTGTGCCTTTGAAATGATCAAATAGTCTTTTAGTTGCTATGACATTGTTTTCCCAATATGCTTGTGGGTGGTCTAAACTTTTAGCTATACCACTTTCACCTGCTAAATGGATTACTAGATCAACATCATAGTTTAAATCGCAAGTCAGCAAGTCCTGTCCATCGGATCTATCAATACAATATACCTGATGAGCCGTCAATTTTTTGACGAGGTGGCTTCCTAAAAAGCCCTTGCTACCTGTTAATAATATTTTCAAAATGCTACCTTATATCCTGCCTTAATGGCACTTTCATATCTATCATCTGCATCTGCTAGACTACAAATGACATCTTCTTTGTGTCCGTCGTACACATAGTAATAACTTATGTGTGCTACCTTTTTACGTCTTTGTACACTAAAAGAAATACTGTCCTCGCCTTTCTTTAGTATGTTACTCTTTGCTTTGTACTTCATTTTTTAACTCCAAAATGTTTGAAGGTTGATTGAATACATTTTGCTTGGTAGTAACAGTCAGCAAGTGCATTGTGCATTTCTTCTTGTATTGCTTTACGTGGATCACTTGGCATCATACTAAACACAGTTCTACTGTCTCTGATTTGCCAGAAGTTCCACGGACACGGTTTTTTAACATTCTTATATAAGTTTTGTAGTATAGCATAATCAAACAATGGGCCTTGGCACCATAATTGATCAACACCAACACAGAACTTATTTAGAGCTTTTGTGAGCTGGTCCATGTCAACACGGTCTTCATGCTCTCCAAAGGCTTCGTCCTGAATGTTCTTTGGTTGTTTTGTCCACCATTCCATTGTGTTATCGTCTATAGTTCTACCTAGTTCTTCAGACTGTTCTTCTATATCACAACGTAAATATAATCCACTATGGGGCTCTTCATTGGTATATGGATCAAACTTAATAGCACCTACGGTGATAATAACACTATCTGGCTCAACGCCTAGTGTTTCTAAGTCTATCATTCCATGTACTGCCATGTTATACCAACTTCATTAATATGATTACTTGTAAAACTAAAACTGCTATCGGCACAATAGTTCTAATTAGTTCCATTGTGTGATTATACTCGTCAAGTTTCCTTTCAAGTCTATTCCTTTTGTTTTTCATATTATTCGCCTCCAAAGTCAAATAAGTTATTAAATGTGTTTTTCTGAAGTGTACTTGCCACATCATAATTTAACACGCCGATCAAGTTGCCTAATTTGTTGTCAATGATTGTTTCTTCCATAGCATCACCATCGAACGGAAGTTCCTTAAACCACTCTGGAAGTCTAAGTTCATCTGTTGGATATGCAACACTAGTATAGCCTAATGGATTTTGTTTTAGTTTGCAAACAATAACTTTCATACCGTCAACAATCTCCATACTGTACTTGTCACCATTCATACGTTTTAACGTGTTCCAGTTAATACTTGCTCGAACGTGTCCGGGCATATTAGCTTTACCTTCACGTTGTTCTTTACGTTGATAGTCACCTATTCTGTTTGCACGTTTAGGACTACCTTTTTCGTAGCCTGGACGTAGTTTAAATTCTGTTCTAAATTCACTAATACGTTCTAGTATATCTTTTTCACTTCTTTCTTGCAACACCATCATAAGTATCTCACTCAAGAAGTCTTGCATAAACACAGGCGTATCAGAACGTTTAAGATCTAAGCCCATAGCTTTTACCTTACCAGCTTTACCGTCTACGTCTACACGTTGTCCTTCGTTATCATATATCAAAGCCGCATAACGTTTCTTTGTAATATACAAGCCTGACTCTGCAACAATCTCTCTACCTGCCGCAATAACATCTGATCTACTCTTTGGACAATGGAATGCCTCCATCATAAACTTACCAAACGTTTTGTTTGCTTCTCCACATACTTGATCATAAAGTTTAATAACACTATCTTTGTTCCAAGGAATCTGTCCTGCTTCAATCTCTTTCTTTAGTATCGGAAATGCACTAAAGTACACAGAGTCAGTATCACCATATATAATACTATCTCCTACGTGATCATATGTTCCTGTAATAACTTTATTAACCTCGGCGCTCATGTGTTTTGCGATAGCACGACCAGTAAGTGTAGTACTTTGGCCAATACGTTTATCAAAAAACCTACAACCAGGGTTAAGAATAGCACCGTATAAACTGTTAAGATTAATTTTTTTAACGAGCTGACGTTTATCCCAAAACGCAATTTCTGTTTTATTACCTGCATCAATGGCTTTTCCTTTCATAGCTTGTAGCTCTTTACGTTCGCTATACCATCTTTTCAACAAGCCTGGAATAACACCATCATGTTCATTTGTTAATATAGTACCGTTAGCAGTTAGCATCCATGGTTGGTTGCTGTCAAAAATTAGTTTGTAAACTTCTGCGGCACTTAACATTTCGCTATCGCCATTCTCAAAGTCTACTGTTATGTTAAAGTCTTTTCTCTTTTCCATAACTGCTTCATATTCTAATGTACCGAACTTACCTTCCCATGCACCTGCAAATGACTTCTTCTGTAATGTCATTTGATCATGCACGAATGCTTCTGTATGCTCTGGACGTAGTTGTCCTACAATAGTTGCAGGATCCATATTCAATGCACGAATAACACTAGGATATAGACTGTTCAAGTCCATACTACCTATCCACTTATGTACACCCTTCTTAGGAAATGCAACATAGGCACCAGCCGCCGCAGTATTTTCTTCGTCACGTTTTGGCCTGTTAGGAACCTGTAGTCCTCTGTGATGTGCTTCGTTAATGATTGCTTGTTCTGTAACTGCTACCGCACCCATTGTGGTCTGTAGCAAAACAGTATTTGCATGAGCTAGTTCATTTGATAAATCTATGAACTTTAGTTTTTTATCCAGCTTGTCCAGTAGTGCAACGTCTTGTCTGTTGTACTCAATGAACGTTCGGAAGTCATTGTTATAAAGTTGATCGAGTGTACCTTCATACACAGTTTTCTTTTCACCAACTTCCATTTCTCCAATGGCGTCAAGTCTGTAAGTATGTCTTTCTTCATATGTGTATTTACGATATAGTTCCAAACTATCTAAATGCACTCTGCCTATTAGGTCATAGGTCTCAGCTTTCTTACCATACTTTTCATACTCACGTTTCTTAGGAAGTTGTTTCCATAAACAAAAACGTCTTGTGTCATCTTTACTTAAAACTCTTTTTACACGATTAACAGTATAAGGAATATCATAACCTTCACTGTTCCAACCTGTTAGTATGTCACTGTCTTGTATGATATCAAGAAATGCTTCAAGCATATCTGCTTCTTTTTCATACAAATATGTATTAGGGAAATCTTTAACTTGTTCTTTTGCTTCTTCCATTGTTAAGCCCTTAGGCGGAATAGCAAATGTAACAAGACTTTCTAGCCATTGCAAGTGTACTGTGATTGCAGTAATTGGCATAAATGGATCACTAGGATCAGCAAATCCTCTTTCAGGATCAAAGTCAGTCTCAATATCAAAAAAGCAAACGTTTAGTTTAGGAGCATCAACATTTAGATACTGCTCACTTAAACATTGGAATATTGGATTAACATCACTTTCAAATAATTCTTTGTTTTGATTTATAGCAAGTTCTTTTCTAAACTGCTTTGTGTTTCTTGCTACTATTCTATTTAGGGGATCACCGTAAATACTTTTATACTTTCCTCTTTGATCTTTATAATAGAAAGTGTACTTTACAGGATATTCTGTGAAATGTCGTTTACCTTCTTTACGTTCTACTACTCTTATAACGTCTTGGTCACGATCGAATTGTGCATCTACGTAGCTCATTTATTCTCCTCTGTATGCCATTTGAGGCTGGCAAATACCAAACTGTCGCTTGTGGCCGACTATACCTTCTAGTTAATCCAATCACTGATTAGACCGATTATATATATTATTGTAAGTCCTGCGTTTAAAACAATCAAGGACTTTTCTTTCCATAATATACCTATTACTACCCAACCCAAGTTTGATACTGTGAACGCATAACTGTACCAAGGGTACATATTAAACGCCGCCATTGTTGCGGCTCCTATCAAGGTTGCAGTGAACAACCATGCTAGAGGTTGGTATGGTTTAGCCTGTATATCTTTTGTTTCTAAAGTATTCTTTGTCATTTTGTGCCTTATCATCTATCCATATATCGTAATGTGGTTTGCCTAATTTAAGTGTTGTAAATTTAACTCCCCAACTGAGTAATTGTGCCTTAGTAAATCCATGCCAGTCGGTTCCTGATTTAGAGCCTCTGGCTGTCCAATAATTAATTTCATGTCCTTCATCGTATAGTTTATTGAAGTGATCAATTCTTTCTTGAATTGGCCTACTTTCTTCATAATTACTACCTGTAGTATAACATATTGTTCCATCGATGTCAACCATATAAATCATAAAAATAACTTCCAAAGTGCTATGGTATTCATTGTTGTAAACCATGCGGTTAAAACCATAACCCATGCTGAACTTCTATAATATGCTCCAAAGAATCCTGTAACACTTCCAATCCAATAAAATGGAATGAATATGTCTGGCCTTGGTGCAAGAACTGTATAGGTAAGAATACCACTACCTATAATGACCGTAATAGCACTTACCATTTCTAGGTAAAATGCTCTTGGGTGCGAATCGTAGCTTTGTTTAAAAAATCCTCTAATACTCACTACTTGTCTTTGCCTACGGTAACAACCAAAGTTTCTAAGTCGTCAAACTCATCTGCTACTTTTGACCAATCACCTTTGTGAGCAACTTTAATTGCTTTATTGATAAGTGCTGGTTTGATATTAAGTTCTTCTGCTACTGCTTTTACAGTATCTTTAAGACCCGTAGTTAGGTCTTCAACTTCTTGCATTACTTGAGCACCTTCATTTACTAGACGCTCTAGCTTTTGCTTTTCGTCCTGTCCGTATACTCTCTCACTCATGTTATTCTCCTATTTAAGTTTTATATTATACACTCGTTGCCTGCTGTCTGTCAATAGAAATATTGCCGGCAATTACAATTCTTTCTTTATCGTTTTCTTGTGCTGGTACACTATGAGTTACCCAACCTGGAAACACAATCATTAATCCTGAGTTTGGATATATTGCGTTTTGGCTAGTTGGGAATACTAGTGGTGCATCATTTGGTTCTGCATCTACATAATAAACAAAACTCCAAATAGCCGGGTGATGTGCGTGTGCGTTACAACTATCACCTTTCTTATAACAAGCACCCCAACAATCTGTTGCAAAGAACTTTCCTGTTGGAATACTAACTAGACCACCTTTGATAACGTCAATGGCAAAGTCAATAATCTTTTGGAAATCAGGATCATTAAACATAGTCCATTTAGTCATGTCTGCTTGAACATTGGTTTTTCTATATTGCTGATCTCCCTGTGCTTTGATCTTTTCCGTAAGAATTGGTTTCAAAGATTCGGCATCTTCATATATCATTGTAAATACGTCTGCTTGTTCGTTAAACTGTAAATTCTGTACGTTAGGGATCAACATACAACTATTTAATCTTATTCTTTTTTGGCTGTTTTTAGTGTGGCTTTATAGGCTTCTTCAAAACCTTCTTCGTACAAATATGCTTCTTCGTTATACCAAAGGCGTTTAAAGTAACTATCGTAACAACTTAAAATGCAAGATTCTGTGGCGTTAAAGTGTCCCTTTACCATCCAAAAGATTCTGTAGGCTTCTTTCCTACTCGGAGCCACTCTCTTCCTCGTCCTTTGTTTTATACTGCCATTCGTCAGTGTGTCCTACGGACCATTTAGGATTATTTTCAACTGTGTAGTTTTGTGTGCAAACTTTGAAGTCTGGTTGTTTACGTTCACCAAGTACTAAACTTTGATCTGTAAAAATAACTCTGTTATTGGGCTGTGCCGCAAACTGTCCATTATTCATTTTGATAATGTTAAATGATTTGTGTTCTGGGTCGTGTTCTGAAAAGTTTACGTTTAGTGTAGAGTGTTGTGCATGGCAAGTATCAAGTGTAAACAAGTATTCGCCCTTGTGCATCTGTTTGTCTTTACCAAAGAATTCACAATCAGCTAACATAGGCTTTTTGATTAATGTAATATCATAATCAAAGCAATCCCATATCTGTAGTGTATCTAGTGGTAATTGATCCTTTGGATCATAATCTGTTTTCCATACAAATGCACTTATAGGAAGTTTATCATATAATGCACCGTATTCTGTTAGGAGTGTTTCGAAGTAAAGAGCCTTGCCCATTATACTTCTAATTGATATCCAATGACCAGGAGTAAGTTCGCCGTGACCTTTTTGTAGATCATATAAGTATTCTTTCTTTACATATACTTCTACAGGTGGTAGGTTATGAACTAAAAAGGCCATAGTATCCTCTGTTTGTTAATTTAAAGTATTTATCGGGAGTTTAGTTTTTAGCTACGAAAGCCTGGCCTTTTTGAATGGCCTTTTGGAACTTTCTCCAGCCAGTATTTGCGTCTATCTTGTTTTTTCCATCTGTCCACTCAGTGCCTGTATATGTCCAAGTAGACTTTCCATCTTGGTATGCACTACCGCTTGGAAGATCACCTACGTCTTTGATAGGACTGCCTTTTTTAACAACCTTAGGCTCTACAGTTGGAGCCGATGCTTTGGTATTTGTTTTAGGTGCTTTTGCAGTTTTACCCTTGCCGTCATCTGGACCAAGTCCTAGTCCTTTACGTAGTGCAGATCCAAAGCCTGGTTTAATAGGTTCTTTGCTACCGTGAGCACCGCCATACTTTTTACTCATTTGCTTGGCCGCACCTGCTATTGCACCATCGTCACCAGTAAAGTATTCTGCACCTGCTTTAGCTTTTTTCAAGGCTGTTGCAAATGGATTTTCGTTAACGGTGAATGTTTCGTTTGTGAGGTGTTTTATTTTCATTACATCTTTACGCAGTTATCAACAGTTTTACCGCCCTTTTTCTTTGTACCCATACGTTTGTAGCCCTTCCAACATACTTTGCCGTCAACGCCTTTTTGCTTTTCGTATACATACTCGGACTTCTCTGCTTCTAATTTATCTGCTAAAGACTCTTTGTAATCTAATTCTTTTGTTACTGTTTCTTTTACACTTTCGTTGCAATCACAATGCTCACAGCTTGGTTTACAAGTACAGTCTGCTTCTTTTACATCTGCACCACAGCATTTATCTGAACAATAACCTTCTTTTTCTGTAAGGCTTTCACTAACTTCTTCAAACTTCTGTTCGTAGTCCATGTTGTGATATACTGCACCAATGTAGTCTGATGCTTTAGTAATCTTAGATTGTACCCAACCTTCTAAGCCTTCTTGTTCTGAAACGTTTTTAAGCATTTCATGTAGCTTAATAGAATACTTTGCGATCTTGTACAGTTGAGCTCTCGCCATTTGTACTTCGTGATCTTGCTCTACTTTAGAAGCCTCGTCGGCTAAATTTTCTTTTATTAAGTCTTTGCTATTCATTTGCGTTTCCTTACTATTATTTAGCCTTTTTAAGGGTTGACCAAATAATCCGTGACTCTTATTGTCTAGTGCATTATCCGTAGGTTTCTGTGTTTTAGGCTTCTTTTTGCTGTTTGCTATGTGTGGATTAGCCACTGTTGCTATGTTACCAGCACTAGTTGCCCCGGGTGTAGCAGTTTCAGGAACACAATTAGGTACTTCTTTTTTACCCTTCTTTTTCATTCCTATTTGCTTGTAACCCTTCCAACAAGGATCTTTTTCATTTATATCGTATGACTTACCCTTGTGTTTTTCTTTGCGTGGAATCTCTTTAGTTTTGTCACCATGGCTACCTGAAGCACCACTAGAACGTAGGTCTTGCATAGCCTTGTAATTAGGATCTCTTGGCTTACTTGGTTTATTCTTTTTGATTTCTCTTATACGCATAATAATATTTATCTTTTAATTAGTTGCATGATTTCACGTAAGCTACCGTTAATCATGTGTACTCTAGCTTCTTTTTGCCCACGTAAACGTAGTGCATCGTATCTATGATGCCCATTTACAATACAACCTTCTCTATCGCATAGTATAGGAGCATACTTCTTATCACCTGTGCGTTGTAGTGCTTTACCTAGCTTTCCCCAATCACGATCACGTTGTACTGACTTTAATCTATCTAAAGGAACTTTGCCCTTCTTACCAATAAACTGTGGAACATCTTTGCTCTTAACTTGCGGTGGTGCTTCTCCATCTGTAGGCTCTGGATCAAAGTTATGATCTTGATAACCACTTACGTTACCTACTTTGTATCCTAAACGTTTTAGATTTTTAATCATGTGTTGTGCTTCTTTATCTCCACCAAAGAAGTTAAGCATAATATCCTGATCACCCATGTTAGCATCATGTGGTTCAGTTGTTGCTATGTTGGCCATGTTACGACCTAGCTTCATGAAATCATAATCTGTAGCATCTGCATCTACGGAATAACTATTCTTAGGTAAAGGAATTAAGTCACCTTCCTTTGCCATCTTAGTTGCTGTTGCATACATAACTGCTTTAGCATCTTTACCATAACGTTTCTTAAAGTCTTTTGCATTTTTCTTCATGCCCTTTACAAAACGTTCTTTGTCTTTTTCTTCACCTTTAGTCAATGATCTCTCCGTCGCTGGTTTTTCGAAATATTGTTTTAAGTTGTTTGCAGTTCTTTCAAACTTATGATCCTTGTGTTTAAATCCTACTCCACCTGAAGCTTCCCACTTGCTTACATTTTGACCAAAGTCGTCAATTAGTATGTTTGGTGTACCGTCTGGTTGTGTTGCGTATTGGCTTTTGTTTGCACTTATAATAACTTCCTTAGGTGGAAAAGCTGTTAAGTGTTTCTTTACCCATTCACGTTTGCTAGGTTCAACTCTTTCATCATCGGACATAGGAGCACTTAATATCTTATACTCTCCTTTTAGTTCCTTAATGATGTTTAATAAGTTTTGATGATTTGCAGTTGGTTTAAGGTCTATCCAAAAGTCTTTTGTATCTCTAATTTTTTGTAGTGCGGCCGGAACGTCTTTGATTTCCTTCCAATCGTCCACACCTAATAATTTTGTCCAAGCATCAAAAAAGTCTACAAGCACACCGTCCATATCAACATAAATTTCAGTTGCACTTGATATCTGCGTAGCATCTGCTTCGTTGGCTTTGTTGTTGCCTTTGTTTTTAAAATCAAACCTATTGTTAGGTCCTGTGCCTTTCTTATGTACTAAACCCATTGGCTTAATTGTTTGAGGCATAATTTTCCATTCGTTCCATATTTCTTTCTTTGACTCTGCCATGCCCAAATTAAATAAAGTATTTGGATCACTATTTTTATGAGCCTTCTTGTGCATATTATAAGCTGGAATTCCTTTTTTGTCAACCTTTAATCCTAGCTTGGCCGCTTGTTTCTTGATTTCGTCTGGACCTACATCTGCTGTTGTATTAACACCGGGCACAATTAATCCACCATTTTCATATAGTTGACGTAGTTTCATTACTTCTTCTTTCTACCTCTAAACTTTGGAGTACCTGTCATATAAGGTTTGCTAAACCAAAGTTTAAACCATTCCTTATCTCCAGGCTTGACGCCCATTTCTTTTTCTTTCTTACGTACAGCAGTTGCAGTTATGCTAGGATTTTCGTCTACTTGAAAAGGAGTGTAGCCTTGAAATTGCCCTATCCCTGCTAGTCTCTGTAGTGTTTTTATATCGTCCATCATCTTTATAAAGTGTTTCTTTGTATCTGTCTTTAAAACCTCTAATACGCATTTTCAAGTTGTTTATTTTATCATCTATCGACATCTCTTCAAATGTCACTTCTTTCTCCCTGACTTCATATTAGCACACCAGTGATACATCTTTGCTTTTTCACCTGATGCTTTTTTAGCCTTTGCTCTTAAATCTGTAACAGAACCCTTACAACTTGCTCCTGATCTTTTTACTCTGCCGGGTCTTGATTTACCTTTTTTTTTACCGTCTGCAAAGTTTTCGTTTTGTTTCCAAACAAAATCTATACCTATGTTTTTAAATAGGTTAGCTGTCTTACTTGCACTTTGAAGAGCTTTGTTCATTAGTTCTTGATTTTCTTTTTCTTGTCCATCGTAAAAACGTAAAAATTTATTTGCTTCTTTAGGTGCTACATATATCTTACCACCTACTGTAATTTCATTTGAGTCTGCGTTCCAGCTTAATGGAAAAGGTTTACCATCGCTTCTACTTGCTATGTTATTAAGTACATCTAGTTTAGGCTTTTGTTGTTTAACTACTAACTCTTGTAAACTTTCTTCTATGCCCATTCCTGCTCTAACTTTGTTGTACATCATTTGAGCTAGTTTTTCATCTCCAGCAACACCTGTCTTAAAAGTTTCAAAGTCACCTTCAGCGGCCGCGGCTTTAAGTTTACTTGCACTCATACCTTCAGCACCTTCGGCGTCTGGATCACGTTGTCCTGCACTTACTATATTAATTGAATTAAAATTATAATCTTTTCCGTTGTAGTCATTTAATAGTTTTTCAAATGATGCAACTCTATCTGATCCTGCTACATAAATGATATCTGTGTAGCCTGCTTTTTCTAAATGCTTCATAGCATCTATGATTGTTTTAACTGTTTGATTTCCTATCTCAATACCTGTAAAACTTTTTTGTGCAAAGAAAACTTTCTCTGCAAAACTTAAAGGATCTGTTTTAGGTTTTTGAGTGTGTGTTAAGAATAGAAAAGGTTTACCGTCTTGGCTCTTTACAACGTCAACTAGTTTTGCGTGTCCAATGGTTGGTGGATTCATTCGCCCGAAAGCAAATACGGCAGTTTTAGGAGCCTCGAATAGTTCCCTCAGAAACATTAATAATCTCCATCTCTGATCAACTCCATTTCTTCTCCGTATAACTTTTCAACTATTGCAGTATAATCTTCTTTAGTTAAAAGTTCTTCTGGACTTTTTGGAATATCGTATTTAGAACAATAATGTTTTACACCCTTGTCAATCATAGGTGATAACATTTCTCGTTGATCAAGTGTTTCACCTTTCTTTAGTTTATCTTGTATTAGTGCCATCATTGGATAATACTGTTTACGATAAAACATAGGATCGTTTCTCATGTGTTGACATAAGTCTTCAACAACATTAAAGCCTAAATCTTCTTCGTATTTGTCTTCTGTGAATTCAACTAGTTTTACCATTTGCGGCAACTCCAATATCTTGCTTTTGTTCTTGGACCTGGATTATCGCAGTTGTGTCTAGCTCTGAATGATCTGCGTCTTGCAGGGTTTGATTTTTTAATCTTCATGTTAGGGTCACCAAAGTTTACTTTTTTAACGTTTTTAGTCTTTGGATCCTTGACGTAAACTTTGAACTTCTTGACATCGCCTCTCATTGGCTTTCCAAGTTTTACCTTACGTCCTTGGTATTCAGCTTCGTCTACGATCTCGTCTTCATTAAACCACATATCACCATATGCGATGTAGAAGTCATCTCCGTCATAAGTTTCCTCAACCCAACGGTTTTTCTCTTCGGTTTCTTTTAAATAATCTGTAAATGTTTTAGACATAGAATACTCCTATACTAAGAGTATTTATCATAGTTTAAAGCTAGACGGAAATTTCGATATCGAAGTTGTTATGGCCTAAATCGAACAATTTATTAGCTAATCGCTCTGCTATAACAGTGGATTCTTCGTCATTTAGCTGTTTATGTAGCTCTACAGCTAATACAGTACCACCATCTATAGTATCGTATGTTTCATAGCTAGTTTCATCTTCTAGCAAGGCCTCATCAGCACATTCTAGTACAGTATCTACTAGATATTCGTCTACTTCACTTATAGCCTTGTTATCCCATACAATATTAATAAAGTTCTTCATGATATTATCCTAGTGGTTCAATAAAATGCTCTGTACAGTACCTGATGTATATGTAACGTGTGCTCTTACCCATACAAAGTTACCTGTAAAATTATGAAAGTAGCTACCTTCTGTGCCGTTAGATTCAGTACCATCAATGTCAAAGTAGTCAGCTTCTGCAGGATCAGTTGCAAGTGTACCTTGCATTTTTATAGTACCATTAAAACCTGATACGTTATACTGTACTGTGTGAAAGCCATCTGCTCTACCATAGTAACCGTCACCTTTAAACTTGGTACCTGCTACCACCGTAGAAGTAGAGTCTCCTGCGTGTACTTGATTTGACATTATAGTTTCTGAACTGCTCATACTACTATTTATCCGAATAATCCATTCCAGGGTACTGGTACTCTTTTGGTACTTTTCCCCACCCTACGACTCTATCCCAGTCACGTTGTGTATAGTAATATGGTTTAGGTTCAAAGGGTATGTCTTTCTTTGCTTTTTTCTTTCCAAATACTTTAGTTTTCTTCTTCATACAAGTACTTATCTTGTTGCGGGTTGGTATACGAGCTTATCGATCCGCATTATATTGTCATTTAAGAACAATCTAACGATAGTAAGTATGCTATCATTCTTAACATATATGTATTTGCCCTTTAAATTACGTTCTTGTTTTAGGTCACGTATTAGTCTGTCTCCAGCTCTGATCTTGTCCTTGTTATTCATACAGTAATCAGCGAAGTTAGGATCAGCAGTACCGTTTAGATATGCTTTGAATTCATACTCAACTGGCTTGTTTACAACAATAGTATTCTTTTCCATGTTAGGCATGGTTGGTTCCCATAACCACGGAACATCTTTAAGTTTCTTTCCTATTGTTTTTAACCATTGAATGTTGTTAGAATAAACTCCAAGCCTTGATCCTTCACACCTTAACATAAAATCTTCTTTATCTTGGAAGTGTGTGATCAATACTTTTAAATCATGAAAGTCATCATCACTAATGTCTGTTTCTCTTTGCGAGTATCTGTGGAATTTAATTCTTAAAGGATGTCCTTGACTTTGTGCAAGTTCTAATCCGTCAATGGCGGACCTAGCATTCTCTAGTCTTTTGTTTCTAAAGATATGTGTAGCGGAATTGTATACACCTAACTTGTAGGCATACTTGTCCCAAAACAGTTTGTTACTAGTTCTTTTGATCAACGGTTTCTTGCTCCTTGATTTTATCGATATTTAATACAAATTTATCGTCTTTAATATCGATATTTAATGTACCACCATCTTTTAAATCACCAAACAAGAGTTTCTTAGATAAAGGTGTCTTGATGTCCTTGTCAATTACACGTTGTAAAGGTCTTGCACCCATCTTAGCATCAAAGCCTTTGTCAACTAACAAGTCTATTGCACCGTCACTTACAGTTGTTGTAACACCTTTTTCAGTTAGCATATTTTTTAGTTCTACTAGGAACTTGCCAACAATTTTAATCATAGTATTCTTTTCAAGTTTATTAAATGTCATTGTTCCATCAAGTCTATTTCTAAACTCTGGTGCAAAGAATTTTTTCAACTCTGTATCTTCGTATTCTTTTACAACATCACCAAAGCCAATAGCATTACTTTCAGCTTCTTGTGAACCTAAGTTAGTAGTTAGGATTAGTACAATGTTTCTACAGTCAGCAGTTTTGCCATTTGAACCTGTAACAAAACCGTTGTCCATAATCTGTAGTAGTAAAGAACTTACGTCAGGGTGTGACTTTTCAATTTCATCTAACAATAATACACAGTTAGGATTTTCTTGAATCTTTGTAATTAACAATCCTGCATTTTCCTCAAAGCCTACATAGCCTGGAGGTGAACCTATTAGCTTGGCAACACTATGTTTTTCTTGATACTCTGACATATCAAATCTAACTAGCTTAACTCCTAGCTGACTAGCAAGTTGTTTTGCCGTTTCAGTTTTACCAACACCAGTTGGACCCATGAATACAAATGATCCAATTGGTTTGTTTTCTGGTTTAAGTCCTGCTTGAGCAACAAGTATCTTATCAACAATCTCATCAATTGCTTTATCTTGTCCATAAATCTCACCTTTAAGATTCTTTTCAAGTTTAGCTAGATTGTTAGTTTCTTTTTCTTTAACTTGTTCTTCAGGTAAGTTTACTGCTTTTGCAAGTTCAAACTGAACTTCTTCTTCACCAATTACCTTTTCTGCTTTAGGATCTTTTAAATTAAATCTACTACAAGCACAGTCAATCAAATCAATTGCTTTATCTGGCAGTTTCTTATCTGCTTGATACTTAACACTTAATTTAATAGCACTATCAATGGCTTGTTCTGTAATAACTGTATTATGAAACTCCTCATAATACTTTTTAATACCTTCTAAGATATCTTTAGTTACTTCTTTACTTGGCTCGTCAACAGTTACTCTAGCAAACCTACGCATTAATGCACGGTCTTTCTCAAAGTACTTTCTGTATTCTTCCCAAGTTGTACTTGCTACTACTTTAATATTGCCTTTAGTTAGTACAGGCTTTAACATATTAGCTAAATCGTTGGAACTTTGTCCGCCACCTGCACCAGCACCATTCATCATGTGTGCTTCGTCAATGAATACAATAGTTTTACCACGTTTCTTTAGTGCTGACATAACAAGTTTAAAACGTTCTTCAAAGTCACCTCTGTATTTAGAACCTGCTAACATACTTCCTATGTCTAAGTTGTAAACACTATACTCTAATAAAAACTCTGGAACTGTCTTATTGACGATGTTCCAGGCAAGGCCTTCAGCAATAGCTGTTTTACCTACGCCTGGATCACCCACTAGCAAAACGTTATTCTTTGCACGTCTACCTAAAGCGAGTGCAATAGAATCTAATTCGTCTATACGTCCTATAACAGGATCAATTTTACCTTTGTCTACTTCTGAATTAAGATTACTTGTAAATGAACGTAAAGCTCTAGTAGCCATACCTTGCATTTCTTCATCTTCGTAGCTATCTGCTACTTCATTGCTCAAGTAGTCTGCAAACTTATCTTTATCAATGTTGCATTTACTAATATGATAGTATGACCAGCTTTTCTTTTCGTTCATAATGCTTAAGAATACATCTGAACAATCAATATGATTACGTCCACTAAACAATACTTGCGTAAATGCTCTGTTTAATACTCTTTCAACTGCGTGTGTCTTCTTAGGCTTATACTTTTTAGCCTGTGCTTTGTCTAGTTGAATTGTTTCTGTTTGCGTTTTTAAATAATTCTCTACGTTCTTTTTAAGGAACTCTGGATCTGCACCGTAGCCTTCTATAATTTTAGCAAAACTATCTTCGCATAACATCGCAAATAATAAATGTTCAATAGTTACATACTCGTGATGTAATTTCTTTGCAACATCTACTGCTTTATCAAAAACTAACTGTAATTGTTCACTCGGTTCAACCATATAATTTAGTATCCTTAACTTGTCTTGATATTCGTTTCATTAATTTGTTCTGCTTCTTTCTGGCCATATCTAATCTCAATTTACTTACTCTATCTATGTAGTTGATTCCGTATAGATGATCATATTCATGACCAAAGATTCTAGCATTCCAACCTGTTAACTCTATTGTACACTCTTTTCCGCTAGAGTCAAGACACTCTGTTACCAATCCAAGTGGTCTTTTAACTTTAAAGTATAGTAATGGAAAACTTAAACAACCTTCTTCGCCATCGATCATTTCAGATGACACTTGCGTTATTTTAGGATTGATAATTGCAAAAGGTTTATCATCTTCATAACCTTCCAAGCCGTTTGGTTTGATAATAAAAATTTGTGCATTAAGTTCAACTTGGTTAGCCGCAAGTCCAACTCCTTGGTTCTTATCCATGATCTCAATCATTTGTTCTTCGATCTCTTTAGCATTGAGCTTATCGAAATCAAATGGATCTACTTTTCTTTCTAACCAACTATTTGGGTGATATATCAATTTCATCTTTTATCTTCGCTAGTCTTTCTCTAATTTGTTCATTTGTAATACTTGGCGTAATGCCAATAACCTTCATAAACAAGTTACCTGTTCTACCACTTCTTTGGTCTGGTAAGCCTTGTCCACTTATACTAAAAGTTGTACCTGAATTGGAGCCTGGAGGAACACTAACACTAATCTCTTTGCCGTGTAATGTTTTAACTCTGATGTTTGTGCCTAGTAATAGATCGAATACACTAACGTTTCTCTCTATATATAAATTTATGCCGTCTACGTCATAGTCAGGATGTCTTCTGACTCTTACTTTTACAAACAAATTACCTCTTGGCATATTTGGAACTTGGTCTCCGCCCATTCCTGAGTAACGTATAGTATCTCCTGGACGCACACCTTTTGGTAATGTAATATTAACTGTTTGTTCCTTACCACTTGGTAGTCTATATGTTGCTATTACTTCTTTACCATGTATAATATCTTCTAATGTAATGTCTGCGGCGATAGTTATATCTTGATTACGCATTTGTCTGCGTCCTTGAAATGGATTAGCTTGTCCAAATCCTTCGCCGAAGAATGTGCTAAACACTTCTTCAAAACCATTACCGCCCATGTTAAAATGGAACTGTTGGCCTTGGTGTGTTCTGTGCATTTTTTGTGGATCAGTAGTACCAAACTGATCATACATCTGTTTCTTTTCAGGATCAGATAGTGTTTGGTATGCTTCGTTTATTTCTTTGAATTTGGTATCGTCACCACCCGTGCGATCAGGGTGATGTTGCATACTTTGTTTTTTGTATGCACTCTTTATTTCTTTACTAGAGGCGTTTCGTGAGACACCTAGGCTGTCGTAATAGTCCATACTATTACTTATCAGCTAGTTTACTTGTCAGACTTCTTGCTGGTTCCTGTGTATAATCCAAACCATGCCGCACCAGCACCAACAACAATACTAATCAAACCTGATTGTTCCATTGTAGGTGACGCTAGGTTCATGTACCAAATTACACACTTGTATAAAAGTACAATGTAAACAGTTAAGAATAATCTTGGAAAAATTCTCCAAGCATCAACGGCTCTTGCCATATGAATTAACTTTGCATACGGATTAGGACCTAGATCCTTAACAGAAGTATCTACTTCCAATTCTACATTTACTTTTTTCTTGACATCTGCCACAGGCTTTGCCCCCTTATCTAATTTATCTTTTTCGTCCATTTTTTATATCTTTTATATCGTTTGAATTTTTTTCTATTGCGTCTGTTTGTGCCTTATCAATCATTGCCTGCATTCTACGTCCTTTTTCTGCATCTGAATCAAGATGTAAATCTTTATTAATTATCTTTTCAAGTTTATGAAATTTTAATCTATCGTTCGGAATAAATCTCCAAACATATCCTTTGTCACTGTAAACACCAAATACACTTTCACGTAACCCAATCTTTACAATTATTGCATCACAGTCATCTAATATAATATGATCGCCTTCGTTAAAAGCAGGATTAAATTTAAACTTTAATCCAGACATTAGGTTAACTGCAAAGTCTTTAAACCAGAACGCCGCCGATATAGATATTAGTATAGCAATCCAAGGTGCTAATATATCAGTAAGTTCCATTCCTAATTGGTCAAACATTTTACTTCTTCTTTTCTATCTTCTTGATACGTGCTTCTAGCTCGTCTATCTTTTTAGTTACGTATGGATATTTCTTTCTCCAAGCATCATCTGGTTGCTGTAGCCAAGTCCAACCCCATCGTTCAACAAGGTAGTCTGCTATGCGGTCAAAGTGGCCGTACATCCAAAGTCCAAGTCTTGTTGATTTAAAATAAGTTGAAAAAGCAAGACCAAATAAAGACCCTACAAGAGCTGTGTAGATCCACAGTCTATCTGTAGCCATTCTTTCTATCATTTCCCACATATATACTCCTCGTATTATATGTGTATTTATCTGATATTACTAGTCTTTTGGGTTGGGTTTGTTGTCAGTACCTTCGTAGTACTCTTTGTAAGACTTGATTATTTCGTCTTGTTGTAGCATATAAGCACGTATCTGTGCGAAGTTTTTAGCTAATGCTTCATAGCCTTCATCTGTTAAGCCAAATAACACAGGATCAACGCCACCTGCTTTAAGTTTTTCAAACACTTCGTCAGCATTATCAGATGTAATAATAGTCCATTTAAGTTCTTCTAGTTTAGGTGTTAACGGTGCGGGTAATTCAAGAGGTTGTCTATCTTCTTTTACTGAGAAGATTTCTAACTGCTTAACTGCTGTACCGCAACTAGTAAGGAACGTAGTTAGGGTTAGCAATACTAGGACACTCAGAATTGATTTCAGATTTCTTAGTTGCATTTTTCTCTTTCTCCGTTAATGGACTTCCCATTGCAATTTCACTACATCTCATTGCATTGGTACTTCCTTTATTAATTATCTTCTCTACGGACTCAGGCCTCTTCGTTGCGAGATCACCAATATCACGTACTTCGCCTTTTCCGTTTATCTTATTGAACTTTTTGTCCAAAGCCGCAAATTCGGCTTTAAGAATTTTGTTTTGTTCTTCTAATGATGCTTTTAATTTAGTAATTGCTTCAAAGTCTGCTTTCATCTGTTTAATGACAGCCTTTTGACTTTCAACACTTTGTTCTAACTTTAGATTGTTAGCTTCTGATGTAGCCAAGTCTGCTTTTAGATTCTTTACATACATAAATCCTCCGCCAGCACCTGCTAACACCACTAACATTAATGCAATTTTTATAGAACTAAACACTCTTGCTCTCCACTATCTTAATAAAGTCGCCAACTGTCTTTACGTTAGCTTCTTCTTCACTTGAAATGCTTGTACCTGTTGCTTCTTGTATCGCAATGGTAAGTTCAACGATATCAAAGTCGTCAGCACCTAAGTCATCTATCAAAGATGCACTTGGTACGACCTTAGACGCATCAACGTCTAAATGTTCTGCTATTGCTTTAACTACTTTTTCCATCTTCTTCCTCGTAACGTGGATGGTCGCAAACCACTATCTCTATTGGTTTGTTATCACCGTCTTTAAACTCTTCGATTAATCTGCCTTCGTGTGCTCTACCACAGTTCTGGCAGTATTTAATCATACTAACTTTTTGGCTAACTCTGTAGTTTCGTCGACTCTTCTAGTCCAACCTCTTCCGAACGTATCGAAAGTACTCAAAGACTCATAATACTTTTGTCTTTCAGCTTGAAAATTTTCAATAGTTGACTCTATGCCGTGTGCTTCAACATACTCAGCCACCTTCGCTAATGTATTAGGACCAATGCCACCGTCAGCAACTGTACCAATCATTGTTTGTAAGTATTTTGCTGAACGTCCTGGACCTGCGTTAACACCAAAGTCGAATACACATAAGTCTAAACCACCTGGTAAGTCATCGCCCTTCATTTTGTCCCAATATCCTTTTTTATAAATCGGTGCAACATCTTCAACTGTTAAGTCTTTCATGTCTTTAGTTCCACCGTGTTCTTCATAAACTCTTTTTGTAACACCTAAGTTTGTTTCTCCGCCTGGATCTTTAGGGTGATTTACATAACCACCTTCGTGGTGCAGAATAGTCTCCAAGCACTTGTCGTAATTTGATTGCATTTTTAATTCCTTTTAGTTACGGCTGTGTATCCATTGTTGGAAATAAGTATCTTATCTCCATACTTTTCAATATCATAGTCGCCTAAGTATTTAGTAAGGTAAATTGTTTCCGCCCAAGAATTGACATCGTAGGACTCAGTGACTGACTTGTTAATATCTTCAGTTTTACCAAAATCAACAACTTCTAGTTTTAGATCTCCACTGAATTTTTTCTTAAATGTAATGCTGTCCTGCAACATTTCGATACTGTCCAAGTAGCTTTTGTTAAAAAAGTTCTTGTAGTTTTCCATGTTGTTTTCATTTACTTTGATCTCGTAAGCATCATTGTCTAATGGTACTGTGTTTGTAATTGACTCAACACTTACATCATTGCTTTTGAAACTCTTGTAATATCTAAAACGCATTTTGTCTAAGTCAGCTAGTTTTTGAACACCATCTACAACTTCTACAACCTGCTCTGGACATTCCTTGCAACGTTCCATTTCAACAAATACTTTATATGTACCATCTGGTTGTTCACCTGATGTTACGTCAGCATCTAATACAAAAGGATAACCTTTTTCTATAAAGTTCATTAAGTCGTTTGCTGATTCTTTTGTTCTTGCTGAAAAGCTCATTACAACTATGTTTTTGTCGTCACCCATTTTTGATTTAAACGAGTCAACTTCAAATACATCGTAAATTAGTTCTCTAAGATCGCCTGTTTGTAATCCCATTAAACTGCTCCGCCTTCTGCACTTACTTCTGCATCTTGTGGAACATCATCTACTGCTGGTTGTGTTGATGCTACTGCTGGTTCTTTTACGAAATCTGTTTGTTCTTTGTAACCACTGTATATATTAAGTATCAAATCCTTAGGCATTGTAATTTCTACACACCAAACAGGATGTCTGTCTAGCTTACCTTTTTTAGATCCTGGTCTAATATCATCTGGTTTACGTATTTTACGTGGTTTGATTACTGAAGTCTTTTTATATGCTACTTTACAATCGTAATCTAGTAGTCTTTTGCCTCCCATTGGGTCTGGCATTTTATCCATAGGCCACATAAATTCACATGACACCCAATGACGTTCTATATTAGGGCCTGATACTAATTCGCCATCTTCCCAGTTCTCGTACACATATAGATCTAATTCATCTAAAACACGTTCGAAGTCTTTTAATATACTAAAAGCGGTATCGCTTTCGTATATACCCTCTACGTTTTTAACTATGTCCATTACATCATGCATCTTGTTTTCACCTATACCTTATACACTTATTTATCCGGTTTCCAAACATAAGTGAGCAGTTATGTCTGCTCAGTATCCTGATAAGTATTATTATAGACGCACTAAAGAGTTGTGTGTTTACAACTTTAAGGTGCCTTTATAGTAGATTAACTCATAAAGGAGATACTTAATGGGTGCAAAACGTGCCAAAAGGCGTTACGAACAGCAACGTTCGAATATTATTAACTTCAATACACATCAATCAAAACAAGTACAGATACTACCCAGAAATAAAAATCAAGAAACATATATGCTAAAACTGTTAGACCCGAGAAAAGACATAGTCTTTGGTATTGGTCCAGCGGGAACCGGTAAGACCCTACTTGCGGTCCAGGTGGCTATTAAGAATTTTAAGGACGGGTTGGTTGATAAAATTGTCATTACTAGACCAGCTGTGTCTGTTGATGAAGACCTTGGGTTTTTACCAGGAACCATGGAAGATAAAATGGCTCCTTGGACAAGACCTATCTTTGATGTATTCAAAGAATACTACTCTCCAAGAGAAGTAGAAGGTATGATTCAAGAAGGCGTAGTAGAGATTGCTCCATTGTCATATATGCGAGGAAGAACATTTAAGAAAGCATTCATTGTAGCAGATGAAATGCAAAATGCAACTCCAAGCCAAATGAAAATGCTGTTAACTAGGATAGGTGAGAAATCATATATGGTAGTTACAGGAGATTTGCGTCAAGCAGACAGAGAATCGAACAACGGTCTTTTAGAATTTGTAAAAAAGCTAGAGGGATATAGAGAAACTTCATGCATCGATATTGTAAGATTTCAACATACTGATATTGAAAGACACAAAGCGGTTAGTGAAGTATTAGATATTTACGGGGATTAGGCTTCGTCGCCAGGAAGATCTGTGTCGTGTGAATCAACAACATAGGTTTTCTTGGCGTGTTGCCATTTAGACCATCCGTTGAATGTAATCTTGTTAGTTTGAATTATAGCATTATGCCTATCAACGGCAGTTTTGCTTAATGCACTTGTACGTGCAGTTACTTTTTCACGTTTAATAGGTATCACTTGTACTAGTGGTTCACCTAATTTAATTCTTGTAACTTTCTTTTCCAGTAGCATGATGTTAATAGGACTAATCAAAGCACCCAAGTCATGATCTATTACACCTGGTATGGCTTCATAGTTTCTACCTTCAAAGAAAAACATAGGCAAATACAGTAAACTCCAATCCTTAGGTTGCCATATCTTCCAAGGACAATCTAATTTTACTGCTGACTTAACACCAAACTTCTGCATAACAGAACTTACTTCATTGTGTACTTGATCTGCTGGGTGAAATGCACTATTGTATTCAGGATCAGAATATCTAGTTTCAACCATCTGCCCATCTTCGCTTGGGATAATTTCCATATCGCACCAAGCAGGAATAACAAAGCCTGTTTTCATATAGTCGCCTATACCCGGACAAGCCTTTACAGTTTGATCGCTGTCTATTTTGTGTTGTTTCTTATCAGTAAACGTAGGCATTTGTTTCCAAGGGCCTGGCATAAATTCTGAAGCAGGTTTAATGGGTGCATATTTACGTACAGCCCAATTCTCTGTTTCAAAATTTACTACTGCTTTTTGTTTTTTATTAAACATCTATACTTTTCATTAATGGAAATATTTCTGCAATAACTTTGGCACAGGCATGAGCTATTTCCATGTGTTCTTTTTGTGTACCATTGGCACCACGTAGCTCAATATAGTGTACCCAACTTCTTAAAGTACCATTCATATATAATTTAGTCTTAGTCAAGCCTTCTGGTAGTACGACTCTGGCTTGTTCTTTGGCTATTCCATTTCTAATTGCCCAATCGTATGCTTTTTTGGAAGTAGCAATTACTTCCTTTTGCATATTACCCCATGCCATTTCTAATTTTTGGTCATGTACTTCGATTGAGTTTTGTCTATTTTTGGTATCCTGTAATCTTGGTTCTCTGTATGTAAATGCTTCTTCCATATCTTGTGGGTTTGCATAACGTTGGCTGAACTCTTGAAAACTAAAACTTCTATGTCGTACTATTTGATGTGCGATATCTCTTGTTGTTTCTATTTCTAAACAAGCACTAACCATCTCTAATGGTGACCAATGTTTGTGTTTTACTAGATACTTGATTAGCTTTTCACTAGTTTCCTTGTTCATTTGATTACTTGGATTGCTTACTCTGGCACAGTAGGCAATTAGTTCTTGCAAGTCACTTAAATCTGTATTATCAGGTGCCTTGCTATAAGAGATTATCTTTACTGACATTTTTTATCCTGTTCTATATATAATGTGTACACCGAATGGTGTTACTATAGGGTGAGCCCCCATTTCGCCTTTAGGTATTGATTGACAGGCTGTTGAAAATTCTATTACCATCTCTTCTGGTTCAAACCAACCTAAATCTCCACCCGATCTCTTTCCACTTGGACAAGCACTATTTTCCTTTGCGGCGATCTGAAAGGAATACTTGCCATCTTGAATATCTTTCTGCACACGTTCAGCTTCATTCATAGCAAACGCAATACCTCTACTATGTGTGCTATTGGTTGCACCGGCATAAGAAAAAAGTATATGTGATGCTCTCATTTTCATAATTTAATCTCCCTTACCTGGTTCCTTAGACATTGTAATATCTACTACCGGAATTTTATCTGCCAACACATCCTCTGGTCTTGCTTGAGTAATGTTGGGCCATTCTATACTGTATTTACTATTCCAATTATACCAGGTACCATCATCTTGATCTTCGCCTATGATAGCGTCTACAGGACATTCAGGAACACATACACCACAGTCAATACATTCGTCTGGGTTGATAACAAGCATATTCTTACCTTCATAAAAGCAATCAACAGGACATACTTCTACACAGGTCATATGTTTACAGTTTACACAATTATCATTAACTAGGTACGACATCTATATTATCCAGTTATATATTCCTCTCAAAGCTAATAAGAGATAAAACAACTCCATTAAAGCACGTGGTACGTCTTTATCTTTTATACCCATATATATCCAGATTGCACAACTGAAACAGGCTACTAACCAGCCTATCCATTGTACGGCAGGATTACCTCCGCTTAATATAAAGGCACCGACCATTGCTAGTACAAAGCCTAACCATCTCCAACCATCAATCTTATGATAATATCTGATCTTCACTTTCAGACTCCTGTATCCATGTGGTTAAGATATACTTGTTTGTATTTCCAATTGGTGGATTACCTCTGTGTGTATGAGACCAATCAGCTGGCCATAATAATAATCTATTTTTCTTTGGTGCAAATCTTTTATTTTGATATAAGAATTCTGTTTCACCTGCTTCGTCAATGTCATTTAAATACAGTTGTGCTACAACTCGTCTATCGTTGTTAGTACCACCAGTTTCGTGATGCCAATCATGAAATCCACCACCTGGCTTAATACGTTTCATTTTTAGTCCGTCAGCACTCATGCGTGTATTTTTTAATATGCTAAATTTATTTGTATATATAGGCCAGACAGTTTCCCATAGTACTCTGTAAAACTCTTGTAAAAATACTCCACGAACTTGATGTACTATATGCGGTTCTATAAACTGTACTTCGTCCATATCTCGTTCATGTCCTGGAACAAAGTCTTTAGTAGATTGTATAAAGCCTGTTTTATCTAGTTCTTCAAAATACTTTATGATATCTGTTATATAATTTTCAGGAAGGACGTTATCAAAAATGCCTACAAACCCGTCGAACTTGGTATCCATTTATAACCTTGCTAGTTTAATTAATGTCGCCGCTAAATTGATCTCTGGATCTACGACTAGTGTGTGATCTACTAGTCCTTGTTTGATTATGATAACTGCTTTATCCTGTTGTTCTTCATTGCCGAACAATTCAATGTTATCATATAGCCATCTGTAAACTTCTTCCATCTCTTCTGCTCTAGCACTTGCACAAACAAGTTTACGAGCTTCACTGATCTTACCTGCTTTAAACAGTTCGACCATTTCAAGTTTCCAGTCAGCTTCATTCTTATCGCTTTCATTGGGTGCAAGTAGTTTACCATCTTGCGAATTCATTTGTACTGTATTAATACACTTACGTAAATCAGGATAACTTGCTTTTACATACGTGTCTAGTGTATCCAAGTCCGGAGTAACACCTTCTGCAATAAGTATCTCTGCCACCCTTGCAGTAAATTCATTCATGTCTACTTTAGCAATATGAAAACCTTGACAACGACTGTGCAAAGCAGGGATAATACGGTTGGGGTAATTGCAAGTAAGAATAAACCTTGAAGTGGTGTGATATTCTTCCATAACGCCACGTAACGCCGCCTGAGCATTAGGGGACAAGTAATCAGCTTCATCAAGTAGTACAACTTTAAATGCTCCAAATGGAATCATCTGTACAAAGTTAACAATCTTATCTCTAACATCATCAACAGAGTTTGTACGAGATGCGTTAATCTCTAATACATCTAAATCATTAATTTCTAATTCGTTGAATAGTAACTTTGCAAGTGTAGTCTTACCAATACCTGCGTTACCGCTGAATAGCAAATGCGGAATAGTTTGTTCTTTGATCCACTGTTTGACCTGTGCCTTTTGATGTTCATCTCTAAATACGTAACCATCAACAGTCTTAGGACGATACTTTTCTACCCATAGTTCTTTCATTTACCTAAAAACCTCCTTGCCGCATCAATTGGATTACGTAGTCCTTCATATGTCTTCTCAATAAAGCCTATATGTTTAGTTAGTCTAGCATCAATTGAGTCAATGCTATCCTGAAGTTTATCAATTTTTTTATTTAATTTCTTGATTTGCTCAAGAACCAATACATCACTTGCGTCCATCAATTATCCTTTGCCTTAAGTTACTACTGCTAAATGAATGTTGTCTTTTATTATAGTATATTTCTATACCTTTGTCAACACAAATCTGCTTTCCAGTGAAGTCTTTGGTTTTATATTCTTCACCAATAAATCTTTTATCAATATTATAAGTTAAAAGTATGTCTTCTAAGTCCTTTTCAGTTTCATAAGGAATTACTTCATTAACATACCTGCAACCTGCTAATTGAACATAACGTTCAAATACACTTTGGATTGGTTTATTTTTTTCGGGTCTATCAATTGAAGGGTCCGACTGCAATCCTACTATCATATGATCACAATGTTGACTAGCTTCTTTAAGCATAGCAACGTGTCCTGTATGGAATAGATCAAATGTACTAAATGTGATACCTACTGTCAATGTTTTCTCCTACCGTCAAATACGCAAACAAAATAACAACCTAAAGGACCTGCATGAACACGATGAAATACTCCATCTTCAATTAATATTACATCACCTTCATTAACGTTTATGGTCTTATCATCTAGTTCCATTCTACCAGCACCTTTGACAAAGTAATAAACTTCTTCCTGTCCTTCGTGCTTATGTCCGCTAGTTGATTTGGTTGGTTTTAAATCCGTGCTACTTACTACAAGATTGGTTAGTGTTGTATTATCCTTTACAACATATCTTTCATCTTCTTTGGCAATACTACCACCAATATCTTGTATGGTTAACTTCATTGTTTTCTGGCACCACGTTCCTGTCCAATACCCATTAGTATCAATATCACATACAATATAGGCCAAGCCCAACCTTGTAAAAAGCCTATCACGTGTAGTACCATTAATACTATACCGGTGGCTCCTGTGGTTCCAATACCCTGTAATTCAGTTGTTGGAAGTTTCATATAATCTCCTAATTTGTATTATTATACAATAAAGATTATTAAAAGTCAAGCATATAATCCTGAAAAAAGGAAAGATATACTAAATCTTGGAGTAATCTTATTTGGCTTTAATTCTTTATGTACAGTTCGAGCAGGAAAGGCAATACATCTACCTTTTTTGAATTCTACTGTTTCGAAAATAGTTTTACCATCTCTATGATAAAATTCCATTCCACTATCACCTTGCAACATATAATAAACTACCCAATTGGACTTATCAGAATAAACCATCTTACCTGAAGCATCAGTATCGTATGGTTCGTCAAATGCAATCATATCAGGATGATGTTCTTGTGTTGACATAATTGTTTTAACATTTAATAAGGTTAACAATCCAGCTTTTCCAAACAAAGGAATCTTTGCTTTGATGTCGTGTCTTTTAAAATTAATTGCACACCAAAGAGCTTTTATTTCCCAAGGTAAATCGTTTAGGTTTGGCCAATGTGAACTAAATCCTTTTTCACCGAATACTACTGGTTGGTGCGGTAAGGTAGCTTCGCATTGTTCTTGTAGCCATTCAGGAACAGCATCGTCCATTACTATAATATTATTTGACAATTTTCTCTTGCTCCTTTTT
>CEOO01016386.1_pt1 | contig 28459 bp, 21 predicted proteins | sample 530321 | NCBI WGS metagenome assembly CEOO01 (sample SAMEA2619927, study PRJEB7988) | marine metagenome | biome: marine biome (ENVO:00000447); feature: surface water layer (ENVO:00002042); material: "saline water (ENVO:00002010), including plankton (ENVO:xxxxxxxx)" | depth 5 m
TATTCTACTAAGAAACTAGTTGGCGACCGTAATGGTGATGCTCGCAACTTGATTCTAGCAAACAAGAACTTCATTGCTAATGAAGCATATGACCGCATGGTTCTTGACTTCCCTGGATTTGTTACTCCTACTGGTAATCCACAGGACTGTAAGGATGACATCGTAGATGTTGTTGAAGCTGTTGCTGAGAACCTTGCTTATGGTGGTAACGATGAAGTATGGGATGCAGCATATCTGTATGAATCTGGAGCACATGTTGCTGGTGAAGAAGCTCAGACTGTCAAGGCATTCGAGTATGCACGCGACATGGCAATTCAGGTCATGCGTAATGAGGATGTATTCATCTTTGGCACGCATGGTCTAACTCAGACTAAGGATACATCTATCACTTATGTTGCACCAGAACTGGTACAAGACCGTAATGGTGACGCTCGTGATCTAATTCTTGCTAACAAGAACTTGATTGCTAATGAAGCAGTCGAGAGAATGCTTGCTAAGTATCCTACATTCACTGTTGCTGGTGGTAACCAGAACTGTATTGATGATGTTGTGGATCTGCTAGAAGCAGTTGGAGACAACACTGCATATGGTGGCAATGATAAAACATGGGATGCAGCATATTCTTATGTCAAGGGAGCACATGTAAGTGGTGAAGAACTAGAGACACTCTATGTGTTTGAACAAGCAAAGATCATGGCAGCTCAGGTAATGAGGAACCAGAAGGTTCTAATTACTGGTGCTCATGGTCTATCTCAGACATTTGACTCTACTATTACATACAATGCACCTGATTCTGTAACAGATCGTGGTGGTGATGCTCGCAACTTGATTCTTGCTAACAAGACAATGATTGCGAACGAGGCATACGCTCGTATGATCGCAAACAATCCTAGTTTTGTTCCTCCTACTGGTAACACTCAGGACTGTGTTGATGACATTGCAGATCTAGTAGAAGAAGTTGCATACAACACTGCATTTGGTGGTAACGATAGAGTATGGGAAGTTGCTGATCTATATCTAACTGGCGCTCATGTTGCTGGTGAAGAATCTCAGACTATCGAAGCATTTAATCATGCCCGTGACATCATGGTAGATGTCATGAGAAACCAGAAGGTTCTCTTGATTGGTGCTGGTGGTTCTAACCGCGCAGCTGATGCTAAGAACTTGATGATTTCTAACAGAAATCTGATTGCTGCTGAGGCATATGCAAGAATGCTTGCAGAAAATCCTGGTTTCACTACACCAACTGGTGACCCACAAGATTGTATTGATGACATTGTAGATTTCGTTAATGAGATTTCTTACAATGTGGCATACGGTGGTAATGATAAGACTTGGGACATGGCAAACCTGTATGTTCAGGGTGCTCATGTTGCTGGTGAAGAAGCTCAGACTGTTAAAGCATTTGAATTTGCTCTCAGTCTAATGACTATGGCAATGAGGAATGAGGAGATTCTAATCCTTGGAACTCATGGTTTCACTCAGGTGTATGATACTTCTATCACTGTCAACCCTGCAACTCCTATCAACAATAAAGCAGGTGATGCTCGTAATCTAGTTCTATCAAACAAAGATTTCATTGCAGAGATTGCACTGGGCAGAATGCTCGCTCAGTATCCTTCATTCAATGTTCCTACTGGAAACAATAATGACTGCCTAGATGACATCAAAGATGTTATCGATGTTGTTGCACATAACCTAGCATACGGTGGCAACGACAGAACATGGGATGCTGCTAACTACTACGCAACTGGTGCTCATGTAACTGGTGAAGAAACTGAGACTATCTACGCTTTCAACCAAGCGAGAGATATGATGATTCAGGCAATGCGTAATGAGACTATCACTGTTGGTGGTCACACAGGTCTGACTCAGGTAATTGACAGTTCAATCACAACTGATACTAACTCTCCTCGCTGTGCAAATGAGGCTGCTAGTATCACTACCCTAGTCAATATTCTTACATCTAGTATTACAAGTCAGGGCACTTACCTATACAATGTAACACGCACTAACTCTGTCAGCTCTTGTGATGACATCCAGTCTAGTATTGCTACTCTTGGACAGATTGTAGTTGATGCTGTCACTACACCATCTAGTCTAGGTAGTGTAACTAAGACTGCATCACAGTACAGACATGGTTACACTCAGTCATTTGATAATACTATTACATATGATCTACCAGATCCACTCGTAGATCGTAATGGTGACGCTCGTAATCTAATCGTTGCTAACAAGTCATTCATTGCAAACGAAGCATATGCAAGAATGCTTGCAGAGAACCCTGGATTCACAACTCCTACTGGTGATCCACAGGACTGCATCGATGACATCATTGACTTTGCAGAAGAGATCTCTTACAACCTAGCATTTGGTGGTAACGATCGTACATGGGATATGTCCAATCTCTATGTCACTGGCGCTCATGTTGTCGGTGAAGAGAGTGAAACTGTACAGGCATTTGAGTATGCTCGTGACCTAATGATTCAGGTGATGAGAAACGAGGATGTTCTAGTCACTGGTTCACATGGTCTATCTCAGACTAAGGACACCACGATCACATACAACGAACCAACTCCTGTTAACAATAAGTTAGCTGACGCTAAGAATCTAATTCTTGCTAACACCAACTTCATTGCAGAGATTGCGTTCGGTAGAATGCAGGCAAACAACGCTGGTTTCGCTGTTCCAACTAACAACAATGCAGACTGCATTGATGATATCAAAGACATCATTAAAGTTGTTGCACACAACCTAGCATTTGGTGGTAATGATCGTACATGGGATGCCGCAAATCTATATGCAACTGGTGCTCATGTAGCAGGCGAAGAGACTGAAACCATTGAAGCATTCAACGAAGCTCGTGACATCATGATTCAGGTCATGAGAAATGAAGATGTAACCGTTGGTGGTCACACATCTCTAACTCAGACTAAGGATCTAACTATCACTGTTGATCAGGCAAGTCCAACATGTCAGCAGGCAGAAGCATCTATCACATCGCTAGTTCTTCTACTTACTAATACAATCACCACTGGATCTTCACTCTATGCTATCCCTAGAACATTCTCTCAGGGACCATGTGATGATGTAAGATCTGCTATCACTACACTTGCTGATATTCCTATCAATGCAGTAACAACTCCAGCATCTCTTGCTGGTGTAACTAGAACTGTTTCTGCTGGTTCTTGTGAAGATGTAAGATCTTCCATCACCACACTGACTCAGATTGTAACTGATACTATCGCAGGTAACATCACACTATATGATCTTGCGAAGACTGCATCTGTTGGATCATGTGAAGACACCAGAGTTACTATCAACACTCTATTCAAGATTGTAGAAGATGCTATTGCAACTCCTACTTCTCTAAGCAGTGTACCTAGAACTATCTCTAACGGTTCTTGTCAGGACATTGCATCTGGTATCACTACGCTGTTCAAACTCGTCACTGATACTATTGAGAACCCTGGATATATTGACAGTGTTGCTAGAAATCCAGTTCCTCTGGGTCTAGAATTCGGTCCTTCTATCAATGCAAACAGCACTAGCACCAATGCTTATCTGTATTTCACACTAGATGCTGGTGTATACAGTAGCACTACACCTACAACTGACGAGACAATTACTCAGCATACCACATATCCTGAGTGTGTTGATCAAGCAGCTACTATTCGTCAGTATTTTGCAAACATCTCTACTATCATTCAGACTGGACTAGCATCTGTTGCTCGTACTGAACCATCACAGTTAACTACAGAACTTGCTGCTAGAGCAACTGTATGGACTCTGGATAACAATGGATCTAATCCACATAACCTAGAGACTGGTACTCCTGTAAGACTTGTACCTCGTCCACGATATGATACTGTAACTAATCAGTATGTCGATGTTGACAAGCGTCTTGTCAGACTACCAAATGGTTTTGAAACTAACGAACTGTACTATGTAATTGCTCCTGGCAGAAAGACTAGACCAGAAGATTACTCTAATATCGGTGCGTTTGATGGTTCAGATCAAACTAAGATCATGCTCGCAAGCAGCAAAGAGAATGCTGCTGCTGGTATCTACATTCACTCTGCTGAGGTTGAGGATATTCATCCTGATGTTGAGATTGACATCTACAACTTTGTTCTTGATGATAGATATGATCTACACCAGTATAAGTGTGAACTGGATGGAGTCAGCAACACTAACATCAGAACAGATGTACCACACATCTTTGATGTACCATTCCCCAACATCACTGGTCACACAGTATTCTTCAAACCAAATGAAGGTGGTGACCTGCCACTAGTAGGTTCTGCATATGCATCTGATCCTACTGTTGCTGATAGCAATGGTAGACTCCGTGACAATGTATACTTCTTTGCTCGTTATATTAACGCAAAGGTATTCACCATCTATAAGACTAAGGCAGATGCTGAGGGTGGTGTAAATGAAATCACATTCCAACCTGGAACCTATGACTTCAGCGTCTTCGCTAACAAGCGTGAGTCGCCTATGAAGTTTGATCCCGCTTACACCAACCCTGGAACTGCTCCAGTAATCTATGGTAAGTGGTATCTACAAGTTGAGAACGATCTAGGCACTGATCAGATCATCGGTCGTATCAGAGAATATGCTGATGGTATTGATAAGACTAACGACTCCTTCTTTGAGCGTGTCAAGGATGAGCGTGAAGCAACAGATAGAATCTATCGCTTGCGTTATGTCATTCCATCTTATCTGCAGTCTGCTCGTGATCCTATCAATGGTTTCACAATTAAGACTAGAACTGACGAAACAAGAAAACTCGTACCACAGAAACTGGTACTGAAGCCTGTATCTGGTAATGTAACCAAGGCGAGATTCTTCAACCCAGTTCAGCAGAATGAAGTTATTGGTGTTACTCAATCTGAATTTGACAATCTAAATCTAGATCCAGCAGTTGAGTATGATCCATTCAGAAAGGATCTGATTGGCACTGTACAGTATGCTAAGAAGATTGAGACTCAGAACTATGTTGCCATGACTATTCAGTCTGGTAGATACTTTACTGAGCAAGCATCTGGCAATGACTACTTAGAACTGACTGTCATCAACCCTGAGATCACTAACACTGGTCTGATCAATGAGACATTCACTACAATTAAAGTTACTGCACCTCAGGGTGGCAACTTTGTTGCAGATAGAACTCAGTCTTCTGATGCAGTTAACCGTGTTGAGTGGTTCGGTAACTCTTCTGGTTATGGTTATCTACATGCTATCACAAATGTTCCTGGAACATCTGACTGGTACATGATCCTTAAGGGTGTTGTAGGTGCTCTCACATTCGACACTATTGAGAATATCAGAATTGGTCAAGGTGCTGCATTCTCCGATCTACTTGCAGACGCTGACTTTGGTAAGTCTCTTGTTATTAAGGAACTGATCCGTAAGAACTATCCTGAGTATTACTACAGACAGAACGGAGCACCAGTTTATACTGTAACTCCTGGTGATATCATCGAAGACGATGCTGGTATTCAATACTACATCGACTCTGTAACTGATGTTGGTGTTATTGATGACACATTCTACATCTTTGATGTTGAAGAGGTACAACGCCGTATCTTCGGTCAGCAAGATGGTATCTACTATCTAACTGCTGTTCGTGGTAACATCTCACCATTCCCACAGGGTGCTGGTAACCTAGGCAACTTCAGGAACTTCAAGTTCTCTCAGCCTATCAGCAAACTATATCCACTCAACTACAAGAACGATCCTCTCTGGTATCAGAAACTGGATGCTACATTGGTTGATCCTCCTGCAACATACTCTGCTGCAGACAACTATGTACACGGTCTTGTAAGAGTTAACGACTTCAAGGGATCGATGACTAAGGAGGCAATGATTGACCTCCTAGCAACACCTGCACTTGAGGGTAATTCTTATACTCAGGTCAGCTCTACTGTTGATAACAGACTGATTGCACAGGCAGGTAATGCTGCATCTGGATCTGAGGATCGTAAGATTCCTATTGCTGGTGACAGCACAGTCATGAGTGATCAGCGTTACTATGTTGAACTCCGTAGACCATCTATCGCTCGTGCTGGTAACCACACCTTTGAATACCTAGGTTTCGGTCCTGGTAACTATTCAACTGGTCTACCTGCTCGTCAGGAAGTTGTACTCACACCAACTCAAGACTTCTTTGCACAATCTAAGAAGCAAGATGGTGGTCTAGTATTCTACACTGGTCTGAACTCTAATGGTGACCTATACATCGGTAACCGTAAGATTGACGCTATCACTGGTGAAGAAGAGTTCCTAGAATCTGCACAGTTGGTTGACTCCGCTGATGATGATGAGGATCTCGGCAACCTAGTTACGACATTTGACACTCCTGTAACATTCAACGAATACATCACTGTTAACGGTGGTGATGCACAGGATCGTCGTAGCACATTCAACTCTCCTGTCCTAATCAATGTTCTTGGTAGTGTAAGAGAGTCTGCTCTCAGAATCTCCTCGTTCGTTGATCCTGCTATCGATGATGGATCTCTCGATAGATCTGCATTCCTCAGAAATCAGGAAACCGAAGGTGATATTGTCATTAGTCGCAATAAAATTTCCTCGGCAATTTTCCAGTTCAATAGTCGCAGGGATGGACAACCATATAAGATTCAAACTCATATTGTTGGCACAACTCCATCTAACATCACACCTGATCAGTCTGGCACATTTGGTGCTTCTCAGATCGTACAATATGGTAATGCTGGTGCTCCACTCACAGGAGACATGCTACTCAAGGGTGGATTTGTTGGATCTACAGGATCTCTTGGTTGGATCTATGCAAACTTCTTTACCATCATTGGTAACCTGAATGTATATTCATTGACATTCAACAACACCAATGTGGTTACAATTGAGTGGGACGGATCTCTAACTAACGATCTACTTGGTATCACAACTGGTTCTGAAATCAGAATTGCTGGTGCATCTGATAGTCAACTCGATGGAACTTGGCAGGTAATCGCTAATGGATTTAGCGGTAGTTCTAATACATGTCAATTTGCTATTAACAATGTCAAGAACAGTGTACAGGGTGACAACCCACGACTCTGGTCCTCTGAAGTTGCAGCAAATCCAAACATTAGAATTGAGTTCTCTAACTCCAACTGGAAAGAGTGGGGTGTACTTGGTGCTGAAGCACTAAGAACTAAGACTGACTCTATCGGTGAGTATAAGTTAGGTGTCAACACTGTTGTAAGAGCAGATCGCGATTCTTACATTGATAACTGGGTAGATGCTAATACTGAACCACAGGCAAACCTAGATGTTATGGGTAATGCTTGGATCAGTGGTTTCATCACTGATGACTTTGGAGCACATTCTGCATATGCAGATCGCACCAAGACTCCTGTTGATGAGGCATTGTTGGTTGGTGGCATCTGGAATGCACCTGAAAGTGAAGCAACACTTCGTGTTGCAACAACCAATAACGGTCGTGTTGGTATCAATGTAACCAGAGCTGAACTTGATAGAGCACTAGTTGTTGATGGTGAGTCCAGATTCACTGGTGATGCTAGATTCCAAGAAGACATTGAAGTTCATGGTGGTGGTGGTTCTAACACTGCTGAAATCAGAACAGATATTACTTCTGGACAGTTCAACTTCTTGATGAACAGTGGATTCACTGGTGCTGTACAACAAAGCGTTGGTGGAGTCAATGGTCTCAAGGTTGCTGGTTGGGTACAGAATGTAGAAGTTGCTAACGAAACAACTGCTGATCAGTTTATGAGCTTCGGTACGAAGTCTCTACACAGCAACATCTTCATTGGTACTACACCTGACACTCCTGCAACTAATATCTCCAAGGTTGAGATTGGTGGTGCATACAACAATAACGAGTCTCTATCCTACACTGAAGTTAAAACCAAGTCCTTCAAGGTCAATGGTGACTTCCAGTTAGGAACCAGACGCGGTATTACTGAGACTGTCAGACTATCTACCACTGCTGGTACAGTTAGCTTCTTCTCTGACTCTGGTTCTGCATCTACTATTAACTTCGGTCTAAATGCATCTGAAGTTAACATTGCAGGTCAGGGTGGTAAGACCACTATCAATAACCAACTAGAGGTTATTGCATCTGCTGAGTTTAACGGCGATGTCAAGATTTGTGGTGGACTTGCATCCTTCGCATTTGAAGGTTTGAGAGGACAATCTGGATCTGCAATCGTTGAGCACCAGACTGGAGTTCTTGGACAATCTCAGTTTAACAAGAACATTGATATCCTCAATGTAAATCGCCTAGCGGTAACAGATGACGGATACAACCAGATTGATACTGCTGGTTCTGGTGATTGGGGTGGATCTGCATATCAGCAAGAAGTTACTAGTATTGGTGGCACACCAGTAGTTGAACCTCAGTTCCTACCTGCTCTATCTGGTGATGAGTTCTATCTACCATTGAAGAACTTACCAGAAGTCAATGGCGTACCATACTATCAGGAAAACAACTATCTGCTTATCGACAGTGCTGTCGTAGGATCTACTGGATATCCTGAATTTGTACAGATTGTTGAACTAACCAGAATCAACGCTGCTCCTTACTATATTAAGGTAAAGCGTAAGCCATTTGGTACATTCACTGGACAGTTAGAGAACCATCCTGATACAACTGCAATCTATAAAGTTAATGTTCAGTTTGATTCCACTTGGACTGAGCAATATCTAGATAACACTGGTCCTAAGGATAATGTATATCTTGCAGAATTTGGTGGTGCTCTGAATGAAGGTGACTATGTAATTGTTGATCGTGAAGATACAGATAGCGATGGCATCTTTGATCAGGGTGAAGTTATCAAGGTTGAGACATCTCTTGATCAACTAGTTCAGAAGTTCACAATTACTGACTGTGGTGATCCTACAGAAACTAAGGTATTCGAGGTAGACACTGTAACTGGTGATACTTACATCGGTGGTGATGTCACACTTGAAGGTGGATTTAATCTCAAGGGTGGTTGTGGAACCACTCAGAAAGGTACATTCACTGGTACTATCACACCTGTGACTGGTACTACAGCAACATTCATGATCACTAATATTAGTGCTGCTGACATTGCTAAGGTATCGATCGGTGATGTAATCTCCTTCAATGTTGGTGGAATCGCTGCTGAAATGCAGGGCAACACCAGAATTACTGAGATTGGTACTGATTTCGTTAAACTAACGAAACCATTGATTCTAACTGCAACTATTAATAGTGTAGTATTCAAGGCAGTAAGAAACGAGGAGTTTATTCTCACTAATGGTAGTGATCAGAATACTCTGTACTTTGACACCTGTAGTGCTTCTCTTGAGGTTGGTAATCAGTTCAGACGAATTGATATTAGTAGACTCACTCCATCTGCTCAGGATCCTGATGATACTGTAGCAGCATACTCTGGATCTGAGGATGATTATAATATCTTCTCTTATTGGGTTGATCCTGCTACCATCAACGCTGGTGGTCCAATCACTACTCTAACTGCACAAGCTGCAACTGGATCTGTAGCAGGTTCTGTATACCTAACTGTTGCTGATCTTGGAACTGGATCTGGTAGATTTGCAATCGACGATCTAATCATCGTTGGTAAGACAAGTCAAGTTTCTGATAAGGGTGTACCTTCTGGTTCTGATGATGTACAGTGGGAGATCATGAAGATCGCTGCTGTTGATGTACCTGGAAAGGTAATTCGTGCTCTACCAGCACAAGAAGGAACTACAGCACAAGCTCTAACTGATTATCCTGCAACTACAACAACTGTAGTTAGAATTCTCAAGCATCCTGAGTCTTCTCAGATGATTGATATTCAGGAGAGATCTCGTGATGTGGCTGGTGTTGCAACACCATATGTCTCTATGATCATCAACCGTGGTCATATTGTACAGACAAAACTTGATTACACTCAGTGGATTAGAATTACTGATGGAACCAATGATAATCTCTATCTAGTCAATGGTGGACTGCTTGGTAAGGTCCATACCAGCATCATGGATGAGACACTCCAGAATGGTAACATCACTCATAGAAATGGTGATCTAGTTCTGAACAAGGACTTCACCATGAATGGTGGTAACATTACGATCAAGGACTCTGTACAGAAGTCTAACATCTTGGTTGTTGAGAATGATGACGGTCACGCAGATCACTCTGGATCTATTTTCTTCGATGCAGGTGTTGTTGGTAGAGGTAACATTACTCTCTATCCAACATCTTGCCCAGAAAATGTCGTCACAAATGCAGACTCGTGTCTCCCATCGTTTAAAGTCGATGTATTTGGTGATGGTTTAGTTGGTAACAGCTGGACAGTTGTAGGTTCTGCAGCAGAATCTCCACCTAAGACTCCTAAGTTAACTGTTGAGAACCTAGGTGTCAATGGTGCTGATAAGTTTGTAATTAACCAAGACAATTCGATTGATGCATTCGGATATAGCAACTTCTATACCACATCTGGTGGTAGACATGCTCGTTATGTTTCCAGTGGATCTGATGCTGCTGAATTGAATCTAGATGTCAACCTTACATACTTTGTCAATGTATCTGCTGACGACGATCTGGTTCTATTCCTACCTGAAAATGCACAAACTGGTGATAGAATCGAATTTATTGAAGTGGGTGGTAACCTAACCTACAACACATCTCTGATTATCAGAGCACTCGGAACTAGTGTAAGAGTTCAGGGTGATGCTCAAGGAACAACAATTGGACTGGGCGGATCCACACCATACGCATCTGGTGAACTGGTCGTACAGACTCCAAATGCAGCGTTCACCTTGATCTACCTAGGTGCATCGGATTCTCAAGGAACAATTGTTTCTTCCTCTGTAACTGGATGGTGGCTCAAGGAGATCTGATAAATGGCAGCAAACTACGGTAGACTAAAATCAACTAAGATCGCCCCCATTGGCACAATCATGCCATGGGGAGGTGGATCTAGAGTGGGGGAGCGTGCTGATAATGTTCCTCAAGGTTGGATTGTTTGTGATTTACAAGCACAGTTGTTGAATGCTGCAGATTATCCACTGCTAGCAAAGATCATAGGTAACACCTATGGTCCATTTCCCGAAGCAACTGACACTACATCGATTCTCGGTGTTAACTTCGGTATTGTTAATGATTTTCCATACAACCCACCACAGGGTGTGTTGCACCATGACCCAGCTAAACATGTTGATCAATTTGCATTGCCAAACTTAAATCAACTTGCTTTGGTTGACATTGAGGCATCAAGAATGCCAACTGATGCATTACTAGAGTTGGGAAATCTTATTAGTAAAAATGGTATTGAGGGCGATCTGCCAGAAACACTAGTAGAGGCATCTGTTGATATCACATTTGATGTTGAGCAATCAGATAACCTTGCTGGTAGAATTACTGGTATTACGATGGATGATCCGATCTATTTTGATACAGTATATGTTTTACCTAGAAAACTAGGTGTTGATCATATTGCACAACATACACATAGACCACTTGATGATGATACACCATTTAGTGCTGTGATTGCAACTGGTCAACCAGTTCAGGAATGGGATCCTCCAACTGCTAAACCAGCAAACCCAGTATCTAGTGTTGACCTAATTGGTAACAGAGGTTCAGATAGTTTTGCTCACGCATTTACTCAGGGTAGTGGTGAGAGAGATATTACATGGTATGATCCCGATGATGGTGGAATTTCAGCACCACTTTTAGATAGTGCTGTACAAATCGGTCTTGCTAATGTCAAGGTGCCTTTACCACCTAACAGTGGATCTAGAAACATTCCATCAAATAGTAAAATTGAGACTGGATATCAAGATGATTATAGTGCAGTTGTAAATGTACAGGCAGATGCTTTAACAGGTACATTCCCTCCTGCTGGTAGATACAATGGTAAGAGAAATTTCTATCCATCACCAGACATTCCATACTATCACAGAGGACCTCAGATGCCTAGTAGTTATGTCAGTGATCCTGTTTACGATGTTGCTGCTGGTGATAAACAACCAATTAACTTAGCAGTAAATAATACATATGCTACAACACTAAACCATGCATTTGATAGATGGTTGGACAGTGGTCTTAGATCACACACTCATGATGCAATGGAAGTTACGATGTCAAGAGGAAGTCTATCTATTCCTACAAATGTGTTGGTGAACAATGTTTCAACTGGAACAACTATTCCATTATCTGTTGATACTGCGTTAAATATTACTATGAACCCTAACACACCATCACTCACAATGATGTACATTATCAGAGCGTTCTAACATGCCTGCATTTTACAACCGAGAGAGGGCAAGACTAGGTGCCTTAAGTGGAACTATTATATCGTTCCCAAAACAACTAACATCAACTGATCCTACTGCTTCCAGTAATAGAGAACTATTGCCTGCTGGTTATTTGAGATGTGATGGTAGTGTCTTGTTTGCTACCGAGTATCCTATTCTAGCAGGTGTTCTTGGCACTGGTGGTGAGTGTAGATTTAAGAAACCAGATCAAAATCTAGATGATAATCAGTTTCAACTTCCTGATCTAAGAAACAAACATATCAGAGCAACAACTTCAGCAAACATTGGTTTGTACAATGATCTATTTGTAGTCAATGATGCTGGTGATACTATTCCTAAAGCTGGTGTGGGTCTTGCTGTTATTCAAAACATCGACAGTCCATATGAACTCACATATACAGGTGACTTCTACATTCCACCTCAAACTGTGACACTTAGAGGAGAACCATCATTCACTGTTGATAGTGGTTCTTATACATTTTCATCTGAAGTTCCACAGAATGCATTCCAACCACACTTACATAGAACTACAACAACTCGTGTAAGACAGTTTGATAGAAACTCTAATCACTTTTCTAGTAGGCAGAGAAACTATGTTAGAACAAAGAGCACTCTAGATGTTTGTAACTGGTGGTACAATACCAGACAAGATGCATGTTATTGGCAGATTACTTCTGTTGTTGCTGCATCGTCAGATGGTCCTGGAGATGTGCCTGATGGTCCTGGTGGATACAGTACAATCTATGGTCTATGTTGGAACCAGTGTACTGGATTTACCACTCAGGGTTATTGCTTGTGGCCAGATGATTCTATTTGTCCACAATATTCAAGTGATTTATCACAAGAGTTTAATGTTAGATTGAGCAACGGTAGTTGTAATACATCCAACCCACCAAATGATGTATGTGAAACATTTGGTACGGTTGAGTATTGTGGAACATATACAATTACCTGCACATGTACTGCTTTCCTCGGTATTGGTTGTCCTAACGGAAAAACTGTAAGTGATGGTGGTAACAAGACTAAAGCTGATGTTCAACTAACAAACTGGACTGATCCCAACCTACCATTCAGTCCATTTGACGAGAAATATACACATGGTCCTGCTGCTGTGTCTAACATCACAATTCAGAGTGGTGAGGTTGGCAACGAATGTATTCACAGACATAGATTAGCATTTGATTCTGACACACCACATACATTTGAGATGAAGACTAGAGCTGCTACTGCTAGAGCAGATAGTGGTCTTGTTTCTCAGATAACAATTGACAGAAACACTGATGCTAAGGCGGATAAATATATTCAGCCATACATTGTCACGGAATACCTGATCAAAATCTGATGGTTGTTAATTACAGATCTACACTTCCAAATTTCTACTCTGATAAGAGTGGTTCGTATGTGAGTATTGGCGCTATTGTGCCAGTATTAACTGATACTAATTCAGATAGTACAAATTCACAAACAACATACGATCCAGAATACTCTTATAAGGGATATTTGTATTGTGATGGTGATCAGTATGACATCAATAGATATCCTCTATTGTATGAAATTATTGGCAATGACTATCTACAATCTGATGAGTTATTCGAGGCAAACTCTTTAGTATTTGAGGCAGCAGGACAACCTGGAACCGTTCATAGATTTATTGTAGACGGTGGTAATGTTTATGCTGAACTCTATGGCAGAACAATAACAAATCCAGATGGTACAACTGGTTATGATAGAGTTGTTCCAAATGGTGCTACACTTACATTTGATGATCTAAATGACTTTCCTACAGCAGGTGGTCAGGTAGAAGAGGATAAACCATATACTTTGATATATGGTGCTGCATATCAAAGTCTTAGAGATTCAAATAGGACTGATACATATGTCTACCGAATGCTTATCGGTTATGATCCACAGCAAAATACTGGTGGAACTCCTGGTGGTACGGTAACATGGTCTATTTCTTCTAGTTCTTTAATTGCAACTCAGGATCCTAATCCTATCCTTGCAACAGCATATTATGGCACAGTTCCTGCAGTTGATGCTGGTACATATGACCCTTTGACAGGTGGTGGATATCCTACAGGATTCACACAATATCCTGGAGCACAGAATGATACTCCACAATTAAGTTGGGGTAATTTACAAGGACTGCCAGCAGGTGCTACTGTTGACACATATGAAATTTACTTAGAAGACTTATGTCTTGATGATGAGGATGATGACGGTGGAGACTATGGTGCAGTTCTGTGGAATGTAAAAAATATTCCTGCAACTAAAACTGGTTTCAATATTAATGAATCTCTGCCATCTGGCGCTACATTACAACAAAACTTTGTAGAGATTTCATCACTAGGTTCTAGTCCTGATTGGGTAAACAACGGATACTCTGGACCACAACCTCCATCTGGTGAAAATCATACTTACAGATTATATGTCATTGCTAATATGACAGATAATCAGACTCTAGTTACTAAATTAGATTTTACTGCGGGTAGTGGTGCATTTACACCTACATTCAATCGTAGTCCTGCATACACAGAAAACTATGATATTACTGGTGATGATTCTGGTGTCACTGGTAATGATCTGAATGTTACTATGTCATCTTTGACTAATCATCCAAAGATCAAAATTAGAAAATCATTCCTTATTTCAGACTACCCATATATCTTGGGTAAGTTCAGAGTACCAGACTATAGAGAAAGAAAACTAATTGGATTTGGTGAGGGTGTAGAAGGATCTGGAACTCCACTTGTAGAAGATAGACTAACTATGTCTGTTGGTGATGTAGGTGGTATTTGGTACATTCCTATCTCTACGCTAGAAGATCCTATTGAATTCTATGAGATCAGTGATGTTCTCACAACTGGATATTCTGAAGTAGAGACACAAATTCAACCATATATTGTTGGTGAGAAGACATACACTGTTGGTCCGATGGAGGATTATGTCTTTGCTAGACCTCCACAGCATAACCACCAAGTTCTAGGTAGTGAACCACTAGAAACATCACAGGTTAGTTTTGGTGGTGTTGACACATATACTACTGGTTGGAACTCTTACAAGGGATCTGTTGAAAACTTTGTCCCTGGTGGTCCTGCTGGTGATGGTGAAGCACTAGGACATGCTCATGGTTTGCTTGGTAGTAGACCATCAAATAGTACAATTGCATCATATGGTAATACTGAAGGTATTGGACAAAAGAAACAATCAAATGCACTGCAAGATATAGTCTATGATGTAACAGATCCTGCTCTCACTACATCATACAGTGGTAGTGCTTTGGTGAACTGGGGCAACGGTCAGGGTGAGATTGGTGGATTTGTTAATCCTGGTCTCAGCATTGATCAGTATGTTGCATTCGGTACTTCAGGATTTACACCATTTAATTCACTACAAAGCACCAGAGAATATCAAGTAACACTTGATACGTCAAATTATACTAAGATTGGTATTCTTGCCATTGTAGGTAATGATAACAATGGTGGTGAAAGAGCTAATAACCAAGGCGAGAGTTTATTCATTGAGTGGCCTGATGGTTCGAGTGAGGTTGTTCTCCCGAGTCGTCAATATTATTCAAATACAATGGACCCAGGTGCAACTACAGCTGATTATGATGCTGCATATGCTTTCTGGAAACAAACTGAGTTCAATATTCCATCAACATATAGAGGTGCTAATACTGTAATTAAGTTGAAGCAAACTGTCACACAATCTGGTAGTGAGCAGTATCAGTCTACACCTGCTGAGGATCCTAACGCATTTGATATGATGGGCATCGCTCAGATTATGCTCTTGGGTGGATTTGCAGGGTTGACTGGTGGTGTGTCATCAACTGGTGGCATTGATCTAGATAATTTTGAACTTAATACTGATCAGGTTCCTAACGGAGATGGTCTTCCTGCAGGATATAATCCATCCACACTGAATGCATGGGCATATCAGAATGAGGGTGGTGTTGAACAAATGTGGTATTCAGTTAATACCCCTGGTGCAATTTCTGAAGTTTCATTGTACAACAACTGGGCAACAAACCCAGAAGGAATATCAAATGGATGGGTGTGGTCTGGTGACTTAAATCAGTATGCATACCAAACTGGTGGTGGAGCAGGAGATTGGTGGGAAGATCCCACAGATGCTGGTATTCAAGAACTTGATTTTTATCAAGAAGCACAAGGTCCAAGTGTTACTAATCCAGAATTTACTGGTCCTGATGGGTGGTATGGTCCAGCATGGTCACAGCAAAATGGTGTTGAAAATGGCGGCACCGTTAATAATGCTGGTTGGTACTTCATGAATGATGGTAGTGCCAAGCAATTATGGTATGACCCTTCAGGAACAGTGGCAGGTCCAAACTTTGTTGAAGATACATTTGACATGATTGGTGGAACTGGATCTGGTATGAAACTTAAGATCAGACTTGAACCTGCTCCATCAAATTATCAGGATGTTAGATATAAACTACTTGAAGTTGTAGACAAAGGTATTGGTTACAGTGCTGGTGATGAACTATATTTCATGTTCAATACTCATAGGAGAGGAACGACTGAAGGTCTAGCAGCAACAAAATTAGCTCCTGATCCAATTAAAGTTGTTAGTGTATCTAACGGAACAACTGGTGGTATTGCTGGTGATGAAGTTGAAGGAGAATTCAACATGACTGGTGGTGCAGGCACTGGTGCTGTCTTTAGAATTAAAATTGAACCTGCTGGTGACTCTGCTAGAAATAGTAGATACAAACTACTTGAAATTGTAAATCCTGGTCAAAATTATGGTGTTAATGATGAATTAGGATTCTCATTTAATACACCAAGAAGAGAATCTGAAGGTGAACCCGCTATTTCACTAGTAACACCATTCAGAGTTGATACTCTTTCTACTGATGGTCAACCAGATGTAAGTGATTATTTTGAGGGTGATGTAACTCTAACTGGTGGTAATCCAACCACCCCTGCTGTTTGTAGAGTTAGGGTTCAGGGTTATGGTTCAGGTGCTAATGCTACAAAATATAAGATCCTAAGTTTCTCTGAAAAAGGAGCTGGATATCAAGCTGGTGATCTACTGAACTTCTCATTTAATACTACTAGAAGACAAGCACTTGGTCTAGGTGATATCACAATGTCACCATCATTGATTAGACTACCTGATGTTGATGTATCAGTTACTGAAGGATGGGATGGATGCTATAAGTATGCAGTCACACAACCACCAACCATAAAAATCTCAACTATCACTAGTGATGGTACAGATTATACTATCGTTACTGAAGCAGATCATGGATTTGGAATTGGTGACGCTGTTGTTATTACTTCTACTGGTGATTATGATGGCACATATACTATTATCCAAGATGGATTTAGTATCAATGCATTTAAAGTAACACCTGATACTGCTGCATCTGGAAGTTACTCTGGTGGTTTTGTAAGAGAAGCAGGTGGTTATTTCACAGAGCAAACCACAACTCCAACACCAAAAGTATATGTTGTAGATGAAACTACAGTCATTGGTGGTAAGGAAATCACGGCAGATACACCAGACCTTGGAAATAAAATTTACGACCAAGAAATTCTTGCTGGTAGCTTATCAGTGCCTGCACAACCAAATGGATCTAACAAAGTTACTGGATACAATGTAACCCTAGAGGGTTGCGGTGGCGGTGGCGGTGGATCATTTGGTAATGGTAATAATGGTGGATCCGCAACTATCACATTTACTGTTGATGGCACAAATTATACTATCACTGCATCTGGTGGTTCTGGTGGAGCATCTGCATCTGGTGGTGCTGGTGGTGGTGCTGCTGGAACAGTTTCGATTCCAACTGCACTGGTGAATGACCCTAGATTTACATTCCAACAGTTTGGTGCAAATGCTGGTACTAGTGGATCAGGACAGTCCCCAGGACAAGGTGGTCTCCAAGAGGGACAAAACGGAAAAGGTGGCAATGGTGGTAGTGAGAGCACACAAACTACTGGTAACCAAACACAAAGTTATAGTAGCAATGGTTCTTTCAATCCTAATAGTGTCTTACCTACAGGTGGTACTGTAACTAAAGTTAGAATCGACGCATCTGGTGGTGCTGGTGGTAATGGACCTAGCAATGGTCAGGCAGGATGTAGCACTACTGGTGGATCTGGATCCAACGGTAGAAGAATTGTTGGTGATTTTAATGGCAGTGCAACATTCAGTCATATTATTGGACAGAAGGGTAACCAAGGTCAGAACATTTACAGTGGATCACAGACAGAATCTTATACATCAGGTGGTGGCGGTGCTGCAACTGGTGGACAAGGTGGTCGTGGTGCATGGGGTAACGGTGGATCTGGTGGAGGTGGCGGTGGTGCTACTTCTGTTTCTGCTGGTGGTACTGTCATTGTCGGCGCTGGAGGCGGCGGTGGCGGCGGCGGTAACGGTGGTGGTAACAATGGTGGTTCTGTCACTGACCCATGTTGGACTGGTGGATCTGGTCTAGGTCCATCTCAAGGAACACACAGTGGAACTATTGGTTTTAGTAATGGTTCTGGTGGCGGTATCGCTGGTTGTACCTCTGGTGGAGGTGGCGGCGGTGGTGCTGGTGCTGGTCCTCAAGGTGGTGGCAACGGTGGTTCGGGTGGTGTTGCAGGTGCTGGTCACGTCAACACTGGATCTGGATCTGGTGGACGCGCTGGTAGATCTGCATACAATGGACTATCTGGTGCATCAGAATCTAGTGGTTCTGGTGGTAATGGATATGTAAACTACACAGTTTATTATGAAGTTGACATTCAAAATGATGCTGGTGGTGGCGGTGGATCTGGATACGCACTACAATTCTCTTATGAATCGCAGGATGGTAGTCCAATCAACACTGCTATGTCTGCATCACTAGGAACTGGTGGTAACGGTGGTTCTGGTGGTGGTGAGAATGGACTTGGTGGTAGAATTGCAGTTGAAGCATATGAAACTGATGAGGGAGATGAGGTTGTCTTAGATGTTACTGATCCTCAAGGTAGATACTATGAGGTCCCAGCATATCCAGATAACTATGCCTTACCTGATACAAACTTTAGTGCTGGTGGTATTTGGCATTCATCTAGTGATGGTGTTGAAGTTAGAAATGATACTGGAACCAACTTAGGACTAGCAACAACTCTAACCAACAGTAAAGCGAATAGATTTATTGAATTTAGTGGTGCTGGTGATAGATTCCTACAGATTGGACCACTAGCACTAGCTAATGCAAATAATGTATACTTTACAGTGAAGAAAGGTAATGGTTCTAATGGTGGTGATGCACCAGAAGAAGGACTGCTAGCATACTTTAAGTTTGGTGCAGATACACCAACAGAGACATTGTTAGAAGCAGTTGCACAACCATCAGTATCTGCTAGTGGATATGCTATCTACACTATCAATATTGATCCTGATGCTGATGTCAGAGCTAATGATGTTTACCTCACCATTCGTCAGACTAGACCATCATCTTCAGGTGATAACGATGATGTCCCAGGTGGTTCAACTAATGACAACTGGGGACTCGCTGCTGTTGGTATATCATATGATCAAGTTACACAACAGGTGTTTGTACCAACATCAGATGCTACATTGCCAGGCAATGAAGGAACATGTGGTACAGGTGATGGTATCAATGAAGTTCGTAGAGTAGTTTCTGCTGGCGATTCTAATCTTAGATTCACTGACGGTACATTTAGATTGTCTAGTTCCACTCCTATTTCTGTCACATCTGAAGCGAGAGTGCAAACTACAATTCCTTTGATCACCAGATACTTTAGATCTAAGTATTTGATCAAGGCATACTAAATACTAAGCATACCAGGATTTCTGAGATGACTGTTCTTTTATCAATGAACGCCTTTGATAGAACTATCACATACAAGGGTTCAACAAAACTAATAAACGATGATTATTGGGAAACCGAGATTTCTCCAATACTCGTTCCTATGTGGGATAGTCCAAAGGATAAACTTGAGTTGTTTGTATACAGAGATGATGGTTATCATCTCATTCAGAGATACAAATATAGTAGAAATTTTAAAACAAAAGAATCAGGATGGTCATCATATGAGTTCGATCCTAGTGCTCTTGATGAATCCATCGTCACAGATTTGTATGATAGTATAGTTGAGAAGTTTGTCAACTATAAAGAGGTTGGTGAAGCAGAATATGAGAGACAATTGCTGCTTAAATTCAAGGAGCAGGGCAAACTGTCTTGGGATAAGTTGAAACTAGTAAGAAAGTTTCTACTCACTGAATCAGACTGGACACAGGTAGAGGATGCACCAATCACACCTGAACTGAAAGAACTGTGGAAGAAGTATAGAACATATCTAAGAGAACTATTCACACAGAACACAGCAGCATCTAGTCCATATGATGTGAAGTTTCCAATCACACCAGTAGAGTATGAGAATAGAAAGTCTGTTGATGTATTGCCACTAGTCAAGGATGCATTTGGTGATCAAGGTACAGAGACAGAGTATTTGTTCTCTGAATCACATTTCTGGATGTTAACATCTAATGCTGTCAATTCATTCTCTAAGAAGATGGCAGTATACATGTCAATGAATGCAATCATTGATGATGCAACTCATGCTGTGCCTGGTGCTAGATATCTCAGACCATTTAGAAGTGACACTGAATTAGGTGCTGGATCACTTGAGAGAGAAGAAGATAGGAGACAACTTAAACTAGCTGGTAGAGATCCCGATGAGTATTTGTCGGCACTACTCACTAGAATTGAAAACGGAGAGATCTGATGTTAGTATCAATGAATGCAATGCGTACTTATGAGATGGTCTCATTCTACGCTAAAACAAATAATAAGTTCATGCTAGTGATTGATAACACTAGATGGTGTTTTCTTGACTCCACCAAACAGCAAGAAGTCATGGCATACTATGATGAAATCATTGATGAAGATGAAATTCAAGAGATCTTCAGACAAGATTATACATTCTATGAGTTTGATACGCAATCTGCTGCGATTGATAAAGCAATTGAGTGGTTCCCACTATCAACACAGTTGGATGATCAAGACTATTTCATTGAAGCATATGTGATCAACCCAACTGGTGCTATTCCTCACACTAGTCTGGTGCCCCCAGGTCGCCCTGTTGACAGCGAGTGATGACTATGGTATGCTAGTCCTGAACTAGCACACCACTATGCTTGAGTTTTGCTATGAACTCGACTACAAGTCACTTGACTTTACAGATCCAGAGACTCACCAACTTTATCGTATTGGTCGGGGAGAACAAGGAGTTCTATTGGTACGGCCTTATACAGACGACATTTGTGCTCATTGGCGGTTCCGAACTCCTGATGTTGCAGTAAAGTCTGCTAATAAGATATATGCAATGTATCTCGACTATCGAGATGCTAAAGATTTTGTAGGCATGGATATGTGTCGTAAATTCCTAGAGATGGGATTTACTCGTGCTCGTAGATATGCTAACCATCATAGTGGAAAGAAGTATGATAGTAAAGGTGAAGTCCGCCCTCAGGAATCTGATCACTGGACCTGTGACTATAATAAGAGTGCTCAGATCTTTAAGAAAGTACGCGACATCGTGGCAAACAATGCAGAATACAAACGAATCAGACAACACTGGCGACGAGAAGTTGAGTGTGCCAACGAACAGCGAGTTGCTGCACTTGCAACTACAAGCAATATTAAGAGAGAACGATATGCCCCCAAGCGAGATAAAGTATCTCGGAAAGCGTGATGATGGTGAGCATTGGTATCTTATCGCAGGAGAGCATGAAGTGCCAGTCAAAGATATAGTTGGAGTTGATCCAGTTGAGTAACTGTCCACCATGCTTGCACATGAGCATGAACTGCAGTATATTAAATGAGTGGAGGGGAGACCCGACACAAACAAGAGGGGGCAAGACATAGATAAGTGTATCGACAAACTGATACCGCCCCCCACACACCCAATTTACTATCGTGCCAGATTTTACAGTTCCACCACCAAAAACATCATACGACATGCTCACCAAGGAAGAGAAGGGTGCTCTGATTAGAGCAGAATACTCTGGTCCTAAGGAGAAAGCAATTTGTGATGCACATGGATTGAAACAGATTGGTGGTTCTCGTACTAAAGTTGATGGCACTGATGGTGTAAACAATAAGAGTATTAAGAATGCTAGTGGTACATCCACTCAGGTGCATCTTACTACACAGAAACATTTCATGGAGACCCTCGGTATCGATGGTCTCGCTGCTGCATTTATCCGTAACTTCTGTGGTAATGCAGACTATAACTACAACGGCAAGGATCGCCGTACAATTAAACAGATTGATGATGACCAAATTGAAGCATTCAAACAATTCCTTGACAATAACAAGCGTAAGGTTGTTGATCTTATCATCAGCAATGGTGATGGCATCACCCATGTTGTATACAATCACCTAGAGCATAAGGAATATGAATTGACATATCAGCAGATCATTGATAAAATCGAGGATGCTGAGTGGAAATTCCTCTCTGGTGGCATACACTTGAAGAATAAGCAAGGCAAATCATACTTTCACTTCCAGCGTGAAGGTAAGAAATCAAAGAGCAACCGCTATAATGTGCTCTGGCACATTCACCTCCATCTATTTGTATGATTATCAATAAAGACTGTCTTGAGGGTATGAAGGAGTTGGATGACAACTCCATTGATTGTATTATTACATCACCACCATACAATAAGAAAGGTCTGCTTGGCAATGTCAAGCGTGGTAATCAAATATGGGGTAAGTTCAACATCGATTACTCTTCCTATGGTGATGATATGCCAGAGGAAGAGTATCAGGCATGGATGGTAGCAGTATTGGATGAGTGTCACCGCGTCATCAAAGATGATGGTAGTATATTTTTCAACCATAAACCACGCAGACACAAAAACAGATGCTATCTACCCACTGATTTCATTGCACACAGTGCGGCACAGTTGTATCAACTTATTATTTGGGACAGACGCAACTCCCCAAACATCCGCAATGATATCTTAGTGCCATGTACAGAACATATCTACTGGTTCTGTAAGAAAAAACCTAAAGTGTTTCGTGACGCAGTTGATCCACAGTATCGTGGTGAAGTATGGGTGATTCCACCCGATCGTCAGAAGCAGCATCCTGCCCCCTTTCCTGAGCAGTTGGTACGCAACTGTATCCAACTCACTACACAGGCATCACAGACGGTCCTAGACCCCTTTCTGGGATCAGGGACCACTGCACTGGTGGCACAATCACTGAATAGGGATTGGATTGGGTACGAAATCGATGATGAATACATTAAGATATCAAATGATAGACTTAAAAGCAGTGTTCTGTCGTTTACATAGAGTGTACATTAGGTAAAATTCATGGAGTCAAAAGCACAAAAGCGCAGAGATGCATTCAATCTATTCTATGAGAGTGTTCTCAAACCAGACCATGAACTGAGAGAGGACGCACATGAGCAACTATGTTATCATGAGTTACTCGAATGGCGCGGAGAAATCCTCGCATACTTGGATCAACGCCGTAACCAGGAGTTTTATTAATGGAGTCTTACTCACAACAGAGGAATAAGCGTATGCAAGAGTGTATTGATGACTATCTCAATGATGATAGTTTAGATGCTCGCGCTTGCTATGAGCAAATGTTAATGTCAATTCAAGATAACATCGATTATCATCGCAAGGAACTTGATAAAGCATCAGAACTATATGATTTGATGCAGGGTCACCGTCCTGTTGATGCATTTGATGATGCATATGGTCACTTGGCAGCACAGCAGGATGTTACAGTGCGCGAAGATGGTAGCAAAGCATATAACTATGCTGCTAGAATCACACTGGCAGACATCGCCAAGTTTCAACGAGGTTCATCACTTTGATCGAGAAGTACGCTATCACTTGGAAAAAACTGAAGAATAAAGGTTACTCAGCACAGCAGCGTGTTGTGATGTACAATCTAGATGATATTTGTCATTTTATTAAACATTTAGAGAGTGATCCAAAGGTAACAGGTCCTATCGATGTCATCCCATGCATGAGTGACAGTTGATTTAGTGGCACGAGGGGTGGGCAACCGCCCCTTTTTCATGTATATTAGAAGAGTCAAGCGAACAACCCCATGCAACTCAAGTCACCTGAAGGTCACATGGTAGTGGATTTCTATCCATGCATGACAGCAGATGGACATGTGTCTCCTAACTTTATTGTTAAGCATGTCAAATATTATGGCATCGAGACCGTCTCTCGGTCTATAATCACTCGTAAGGCATTGCGTGAGGAAGCAAACTCTCGTATTCATGGTTATGGATACAGTGTCACTGATTTCCACACACAACCTGTACACGGATCCCCATTTGCTTGTGTGACATGATAGAATTCACTCATAAACCACCAGATGGATACTCTTATGAATTTAAGGAACACAAACGCGGTGTTATTGCTATATGGTTGCGCCATCATCGCGAATACGTTTATAACAGTGAACCTGTTTCTACAATCTGGGGATTCTACCACAAAAAAAGTAAGCAATTCTACCCTCCCATTAATTCAAAGCGCATGGGTAACGACCCCATAGAACTATGTCAAACGACCCCTTATACAGCGATGCCGATATTGCGTCCGCTAACACCTTCGGTATTGAACTTCCTGTGAGACCCAAACCTATCACATTACAGATTGAACTGACAACAGATCAGATCAGGTTCCTGATTGACAGTATGTGGTCTATGAACCGTCATGACAGTCAATCGTTTGCAATTCGTCACAATGTGAATGATGTTGCACTTGAGGGACACTTACAGGAGTGTCTATCCAATGCCCTCAACGACGCCACCTGACCTATACTAACGGAGTCAGCGAAACACAGGTCATGACCTACTCTCACTACAAGATCGAGATCGACACTGTGGATGCTCCCCAGCAACCCATCATCTACTTCCGCAAGTGTCGCAAGTGTACCACTGCTAAGGGCATGGATCGTCAGCACAACCGCATCGTTAATGAGACTGTTGATGCATGGCGTCCATTCTCCCAGCAGATCCGTCGCTACACTGTCTCTCGTGTGCCAGCTGATGTAGTGGTCAAAGGCGAGATCCGCAACGCCTGATCTGCCTTATACTATAGACATCAACGCAACGGACCAATGCTCAAGGCAACCATCGTCAAGACCATCCGCGAGTGCTGTGAGGGTACTGCCCTGACCAAGGTTGAGAAGTTCCAAGTGTTCTGCCATGTGTGTGACAACATGCTGGCAGAAGGTCGCATCACCAAGGTACAGCATGAGCGTTACACCAATGTCTTCTGACCAGTCTAATGCATTATGATGTTAAGTTACGCATTACAGGTAGTGCGTGTGTAGTTGTAGCATACTTTGTTGTGTTACATGTTAGCGTAATCGGTGGAGTCGCGCTCCACTTTATCGGAGATCTTATCTCCTTACCATATTTCATACGCACTAAATCGTATGATGTGGTAATCATGCTCACTTTTCTACTGTTCATTAGTCTCTCCAAATTACTATGACTACCGTTGCTGAAGTCCTGCTCGATCGTAAACTGCTTGACCTGATTGATTCTGCTGAGGTAGATTGGAATGATGACATTCCTGACCTGAGCGACCAGTGGTCAGTTGAAGAACTGTCACCTGAGGTGTTGGCACTGCTCAACTGACGGTTATAATAACTGTATACACAACACAGAACGCATCATGACCACCGCAACTGCTCAACAATCCCAAGTTACCCAACACAGTCACGAACTGTGCATGGCATTGCTTACCGACTTCATTGAGCATAGCATCCGTAGTCAGAAGCGTTCTCTTGCTAATGCCACTGAGCAGTATAGCATCGACTATCACCAGTCTCAGATTGATGAACTCCAGGCAGGCAATGCTGATTATGACTTCTACCTTGACAAAGGTCGTAAGTATTACAAACTTATCATGAAGGACTCTAGTGGTTCTCAGTCTGTACATGCATTCATCGATCGTAACACTGGTGATGTCTACAAACCAGCAGGTTGGAAAGGACCTGCCAAATATGTTCGCTACAATCTTTTAGATGAAGAATCCCGCGAGCGTTGTCTTGAAGTTGCTGACTGGGCGGGAGGTTATCTCTACATGAGTTGACAAACGCTCATTTCTTATATAAAATACTATCATACCAACTCACACTTACCAACATGGACGCCCCAGATTTCTACATTGTTGCTGATGGCAACGCTTATGCGATGGAAGAAGATGGATATATGTACGGAGCACCTGTAAAGGTGGATGGCACACCCGATTGGGATGCATCCTATGACTTCGACTTTGAGCGTGGCATGGATGATGATGAAGCAGAATATGTGATTCACATGTGTAATCTGCTACAGGAAACCGTTGATCTTACTAAAGAATTCAACAAAGAGGTATTTGTCAAATGAGTCTTCGTTTAGGTAATCAAGTTAACAAGCAGCAACGCTGCTCATCTATTGTCGTCAGTCATGTCAAAGAACTGCTGATGCCATTCCCCACACGATACACTCGTGGTGAGTATACTGTGCAAGTGAGCACCGTAGTCGAACCACATAACAAATTGTATCGCTTGTTCTGGAAATACCAGTCACGCTTTACTCTTGAGTTCACTCGTGCTATCATTGAGTCTCTGCCCCGAGGGACAGAGTTCGTTTCTTACGACCACCTGAACAACACCCTGACTCTTAACAAGCAATGAACAACGAATTCGCTCTGCAAATCTCTGAGAACCGTGATGCTATCTGTGAGTGGGTAGTAGAACGCTTTCGTGATCTGATCGCTGAGAATCGCACTGATGATGCAATCTGTTTTGCTGATGAGTGGTTTGAGTGGTTGGATCCCAACAACTATATAAACGAGCAAACTCACTTTTACAATAGTGACGAACTCGTAGCACTGTATGACGAACTCACAACTTAAGGAGCAACTACGCTCTCTTGTACTTAATTACATGAAAGCGTATGCCGATGGTGACAACGCACTAGCAGAGAAGATCCTACATGACATCAACACCATCAAAAAACTATGTCCAAATTGCTCTGAGCAAGACACTCCAGACAGACTTTGACTCATGGTATGAGTGCTGTCTATCACTCGGAGTTAAACCAAACATCAATGCATTCTTGAATTACACACATCATTATGGCACATCGGATCAGTCTGTTTAACACAATCGCAGCAGGACTATTACTCGGCGCTGCACATGGTATGAGTGTCCAAGCAGGTGAAGATAAAATCACCCAAGGATACAATAGCATGGATGCAATGGGTTGTATGCTTGTGAGAGAGTGTAAGAACGATGTGCATGAAGTGCATTCACTGTTGGATATCTCATCTCAGTATGATAATACTGAAGAGTTCACATATGTGGCAGATGAATTCAATCAAATGCTGATGGCAATGAATCAGGTGGGAATCAAAGTATTCCTTGCTGATCAACGATACTTCCCCATCATGCATCGTGGTGTGTATCATACTGTGAGTAACAATGTATATCTCAACAAGAGATACATGGATGAACCACATGTACTGATGCAATTGATGCGACATGAGGGATGGCACGCTGCTCAGGACTGTATGGCAGGCACCATTGAGAACAGCATGATTGCTATCATCAAACCAGAGGAGGATGTCCCTATGATCTGGCGTGTGATGGCAGAGCGCACCTACCCCGCGTCTGCTGTACCATGGGAAGCGGAAGCACAATGGGCAGGGCGAACAGAGAACATGACCATGAAAGCACTTCAAGCGTGTGCTCGTGGGTCTATGTGGACAGAATATGAACCGACACCACTCACTCGTCAATGGTTGACTGAAAATGGATACATTCAAGATTGAACAGTATGACGACACGAAAGACCTCTACATCACGATCCCGCACTACATCCTCCAAGAACTCCACTGGCAAGCGGGTACAGAAATCGAGTGGAAAGTCAAAGGCGACAGTATCATCATCCAAGACGCAACAAAGTCTGGACAAGAACCTGAAATCACTCGCCACTCAACCAAAGACTTCCTCAAAACGAAAGGTAAGTGGTTCTAAAACAAAAGATCGTGGTGTCAAGCATACTCGATGTAAAGACACAGATCTATTTCCAGTGAATAGTATGCCATGGCGTCTCGAACCACGCACTAACAAATTCAATCTATCATGGTTCATGTGTTTTGACCATGCTGTTGA
>CEOO01007004.1_pt1 | contig 26154 bp, 14 predicted proteins | sample 530321 | NCBI WGS metagenome assembly CEOO01 (sample SAMEA2619927, study PRJEB7988) | marine metagenome | biome: marine biome (ENVO:00000447); feature: surface water layer (ENVO:00002042); material: "saline water (ENVO:00002010), including plankton (ENVO:xxxxxxxx)" | depth 5 m
AACGACCACTAGCACTGTTCCACCAAAGATCACCAGCAGTTCCAGATCCAGGTGCTGTATCAGAGACAGTTACACTGGCACCACCGCTACCACCAGTTTGATCTGCTACCCAAGCATAATCAGAACCATTCCAACTGAGAATTTGACCTGAAGAAGCACCACTAACATTAAGGTGTGTGTCTACATTAGAATTTGAATAAGCTACACCACCAGAAACGTTTCCTGGCAACCAAAGACTATTTCCAGCATCCCATATCAAGACCTGACCATCTGAAGGTACTGCATTAGATACATCACTTAAATCTTCAATCTTATCTGGTAAATCTAATGTGTTATTTGTCCAGTTAGATCCATTGTGTTGTAGTACTTGACCATTTTGAGGATTAGGATTTAAACCACTCCAAGCAACATCGCTTAAACTTTCTAAATTAGAACCACTACCACTACCACCTTGCTGATCATTTACCCAGTCATAATCACTACCATTCCAACTTAAAATTTGTCCTGTACCAGCAGTGGATGTATTTAAATGAGCATCAAGATCACTATTAGTATAACCGCCTCCTCCAGATCCTTGAGTGTCATCAGCAGGAGCCCATTCAGTTCCACTCCACTTCAATACTTGTCCTGTGGTAGCACCAGAAACATTAACGTCGGTTAGATTTCCAATACTTAAAGAAGTTGAAATTGTAAACCCACCACCTGAAATTGTGCTAAAAGCAATACCAGTTCCAGCAGTTAAGATAACATTATCAATAGTAGAATTACTTCCAAGCAACATTAACTTTGCATCAGAAGCACCATGCGTTCCAGCATCTAAAGTATATGTTGTGTTGTTATCTGTGGTTTTGTATCCTACATCATTAATGAAGGCACTAACATTTGATGGGATAGTTGGGATAGTAGGTTTGTTCTTAATAAATGCAACGTTATTAAGATCTGTTTCTCCCCAATTAGATTGAACTTGAGTAGCTTGTGCAGGTGTATTGGTTAGATCGTTATAATCTCCACTAGTAGCAACAGTTGCAAATGTTGGTTTACCAGAAAGCGATCCCCAAGTACCATCAAAAAGAGTTGGTTTATTTAAAATATGTGCTGGATTGTTAGTATCAGATTCATTCCAATCAGATTGAGTTTCTGATGTTAAATATCCTGCTAAAGAATGATCTCCCCAACTATGTGCATTATTCCAGTAAGTAGAATTACCACCCAATGCAGATATAGTTCCAGATACAGATATGTCTCCATTAACATCTAGATCAACATTGACATCAACTAATGTTGGATCAATCTGAAGTGGAATTGTACTAGCATCACTATAGAATAAGTAACTACCACCATGTGTTTGTGAGAATGCTAAGTCACTATTGAGAGGCATATGCCCAATACTATAAGCATCTACAGTTCCAAACTGAACAGATCCTTTATTATTAAGAGATGCAGAACTTAAGATACTACCAGTACTTAATTGTCCATTATGGTTAATATCACCATTACCTGTGATACTATTACCATTAAGATCTAGATTTGCACCCAACTGAGGATTACTCTCATTAACCAAGGTCATGGAAGCAATATTATTTGCGATGTTATCAACATCTACAGCAAGTGAATTGATTTCTTGCCTCTGCTCCTCAAATGAGAATGTTTTAGCTACATTTCTAAGTACCATTGGACTTTACTATCTCTCTTAATAGTGATTTAATCTCGCTGATCTCACTTTTAAGATGATCTAATTCTTGTTCCATACTTTGAAACTTTAATTTAGATCTCTTATACTTCTCAAACGAAGACCTATCGGTATTTATGATTGCACCTGTATCACTATCACGATACAGGTGGTTTTCATTCTTCACTTTTATATGTTTCATTAGTATGATGCTACCGCACGTAGATCTTGTACTTTTGGTACAAACGCTGGATTGCTTGTCTTCATAACAACTTTGACAGCAAATGATGAGAATTCAGGTAAGTTATCAACACTATAAGATAGTTCTTGATATTCTTCTTGTTTCTCAGTGATACCACTGATTGAATTTTCAGCAGTTGCAATTAGATCAACATCTGGCAAACCAGTTTCGTTGAAGTATACCCATTCAAGATCTTCAAAATTATCTTCAGAAGATGATTTTTTAACCCTGTAAAGAACTTCAATATTTTCAATATCAACAGTGTTAGCAGTCATTCTAACATCAATTCCTGTTGCAGGATTTGTGATAGAAACTTCTTTGGTAACATAAGAAGCAGCACTACTAGTTCCTTTAGATTGAATATCAGAAACAAAATCAATGCCATCAGTATAAGATACCTTAGAAACCATTAGATAGTTTTCTTCACCAGCAGTTTGATTTGTCCAACCAATAATATCACCAACACGAATAATATCACTTTCTTGAGCTGGTGATACACCAACAGCAACTCTAGAGAACTGTCCAGATCCACTAGCAGATGTATAGTCATCATCAAGTGGTTTTTTGTTATTGATAATGGTTAGAATTTTATTATTCTGATTCCATAGTACAACTGTACCACTAATCTTATTATCATAATTTTCACTCAACTGAGATGCATCTCTAACAAACACTGTTGATTGTGGAGAAGACTCATTAGGAATGACAGGGACAATTTCAGTTACATTACCTTGGGATGGTGTTACTGTTACTTTTGGAATACCTGCATTTGCACCAGATGTGTCAGGATTTAAAGCAGAATTTGCAAATTTAAGTCCTTCACCTTGTACAAAAGTATTGACTGTATCAACTCTTACAATTAAAGTAGAACCATCTACTTTTAGAATTGTTCCAGAAGCATTTGTAGTTAAACCTGAAACTCTTTGATTTTCAGTAATAGCAACTCCTGAAGTATTAGTAACAACAAAACTCCAAACAGGGAAGAATTCTAATACTTGATCTCTGCGACCATATCTAGATTCTTTACCCTCAGCATTCTCAATTCTATTAGTAATAGTTTTTAGTGATGCTCTACTCAGATCAACTAGTGGAGAAAGAGTATCCTGCTCACTTGAAATGTTAATCTTATAAGTTAATGATCTATCAACATTATTAAGACTTTCATTAACTCTAGATGCCAATACCTTTTGATTAATAAAGAAGAAATCTTCATTCAAGAATGTCTTCTCATAATCAGATTGACTGTATGTAGCAAATGTTCCTACAGTATCGTCAATAGGTTTAACGTTAGTTGTCTTAATAAAACTCTCAATCTTTGTATCAGCAAATTCTAATGTAGGAACAATAGCATGTAGTTTTTCAAACTTTCTATTATAAGAAGCAAATAGTGAAGAACCACCGCCAAATGCACTGGTAGTTGCTTTATTTACAGAAATAATATTGTAACTATCAATACCAACATTAGTAACTTGATATAAAGTATCATTTAATTCAGATTTAACAATACCACCAACATCAATACCACCCTTAAAGAATACGTAAGATTCTCCCTCAGCACTAAATCCATTGTTGAAATGGTTAACCTTGATCACAGATCTGTTATTTTTAAATAGATTAGATGTTGCACCAGATTGAGAATTTGAATTAGTCTCAATGGGATTTACATCTAACAATTCATAACCAAGATCTTCATTTGTGAGTAGAAGTTCTGCTGTTCTAGAAACATCAAACTTAGCACGGTGTAATGTAAACTTAAGATCTTCAAAGAGATCTTCAGTCCAAGAATTAGTATTCTGAGACTTAAATAGAGAACCTAGTGCAGGTTGAGCAGCAACAGTTTTACTCGTTGCAACATCTGTCTCACTTAGTTTGGATGCCCATACTTTATAATCAATAGAATCTGTTTCAAGAACTAGAGCATACTCAGTGTCATTTTGTAGATAGACAGGGTAATCAAATTTAAAGTTAGTTGGAACTGTAGAATTGGTTGTTCCATCTTGATCAATAGAAATACCCATGCGAACTGCTGGTGTATCAATAGTAATTGAAGACTCAATTACAGCACCAGAATTACCTGTTCCAGTCCCTCTAATAATAACTGCTGGTGGTTCTGTATACTCAGAACCTGATAAAACAATATCTGAATGATATACTTTACCATTAGAAACTCTAACAGTAGCAGTAGCACCACCGCCACCAGGTAACTGTGGACTTTCTAAAGTAATAATTGCAGAATTATATGAAGTTCCTGTGTCTTTGACAGTTAAACCTGTAACTCTACCAGAATCTTTAACAATCTTTAGTGATAAAGATGTATTGTTTGCATTATTAGCAGCAGTAACAGAAGGAATTGTTAATGTTTCATCCTGTTTAAAAGATGTTCCAGTATGATTATCAAGAACTAAAGTAAATACCTGATCATTTGATAGTGAGAACACACCAGTAGATGTTGGTGTTAATTCAATATTATTCTTGTCAAATACTTTTGAAATAGGACCAGAAGCATTTGATGATTGACCAGTAACTTTTTCTCCCTTGGTTACTTCAAGTGTGTCACTAGCAAGAACTCTTAGATAGGTGTCTGGATTAAGAACTTTCTGTGTGCCAGGTAGAATATTTTTACCTGGTTTACCATTTTGAATATCTGTTAGATATACTCTAATTGGAATATTTTCACTCTTAGTTGAGAAGAATAGATCAACACTAGTTGCAAAGATACCACCATCAAATCCATCAACAGTAAATGTCTGAGCAAGTGGATTTGGTTTGATTGGATTTTCTGTATTACTATCAGTTGTTTGTGTTCCCTCATTTGCTTTAAAGAAAGCAGGTGCAGTGGAAACGATAGATGCAGGATTCTCAGGAAGAAGACCAGTTGCATAGAACTTAACTTCTGCGTATGTCTCTACATCCTCTTTGGGAGCATCAGTTTTACTAGAAGTAAATCTAATAGTTTTTACACCAGTTGTAAATCTAACTTCAACTGAATCTGTATCGTAATCTAAATTCTCAGCACTACCACCCCAAACACTGTTTTCTCTTGGTGGTTGACCAGCAGGAACTAGAATAATTCCACTAGCGTTACCATTTGCATCAGTTTTAATAGGAGTATTAAAAGATGACAATGAATTGCCAGCAATACCTGTATACTTAGAATCAGAATTGACCCAACGAGAAATATCCTGACCTTCCATGAAAGGATATACAGTTGTATTTGGTTTTAGACGATTGATTACAAATTTAAGAGGAATGCTTCTGGCAAAGAATGATAGTGATGTTGCAACAACATTAGAACCAACACCCTTAGTTGAAATACCCTTACCAATCTCATTATTGTCAGGACTTACGTTAGAAGAACTAGAAACAGAAGCACTAGTAACATTTGATCCTGATAGATCAGAATTTGTATCAGCAAAAGACTCAATGTTAAAGAATGATCTATTTGCACCCAACCAATTTACTTTATATGAATTGTAAAGACTTGAGAATGCATCTTTAACATTATCTTTTGCAATAAAGATAGAATATAGATTGGTGTTATTATCTGTAACTAGTGGTTCAATACTAGTGTCATACCAAGAATCTACATTAGGACCAATAAATGAATCACCAGCATATTGTAGAACTACAAATGGGTTAGGATTAATTGTCTTGGTAGCAAACTCATTCTTAACCATTTCCAATTCAGTAAATGGTAATGTAACACGATCACCATTTCTGACATAACCAGCAGAAGTTCTTTGATCATTTCTTGTGTTGATCTCTTCCAGCATGAAAGAATCTTCTTTTGACTGAGGTCTCATTACAGACTGTTGGGTATCAACAGAGCACTTATAGTCAATGGATTTTAGATTACCAATCTTATGTGTCTCATAATTGTCTACAATGAAACCACTCTTGAATCTATTATTACCATTACCATCAATAACTTGCATATTCAAGGCTTGCTGCTCTAGAATACTGAGTGTTGTATAATACTCTAATCTTTCAATTCTCTTCTCTAGTTTACCAATATCACGCATTGTATAGCGTTTATGATCTACTGGTACAATCCTTACATCTTTACTACTCTGTGTAAATGCAGGAATGTACATGTAGTACAATGCAATTGAATCTTCAATAGATTCAGGTCTAGTTGGATTTAATGAAGAATTACCTTCCTTAACATAGAACTTACCTTTCTTATCTAAGAAAAGACCATCAATTCTGCTAAGATATTGAGTCTGAGAGAATGAGAATGTAAACTCTAGGTTAGAATCAGGTGCAGGGGTGCTGGAAACAATACCACCGCCACCAGCAAATGATCTGGTATTAACTGAACCTAGTAGAGAACTATCTTGATAACCAGAAATAATAGCATCATTATCTACTTTAGGTCTAAAGTCTAAAACATCACCTAAAGATACTTTACCAAGTGCAGGTGAATTGTATGATGGAATTTCATCAGCACCAACACCTGCTTCATGTAGATAAGAATCTACAGTACAGAAATCACCAGTTGTGTGATCAAAATAATCAAATGCAATTAGTAATTGACCAACAGGTGCATCAAAGCCTGGCTTTAAGATAATTCTAGAAACATCATATACAGTGTCTCTTTGACCATCGTCAAAAGTATATCTATTAGTTACATCAGTTCCACTGACGAGATTACCACCTGCATCTACAGTTGGTGGATCTTGTGTGGTTCCTTCATATACATATCTCAACTTAAATGCATCAGCATATGTAAATGTTTCAACACTCTGTGTGTCATAATTTTTTCCACGGAAAGGAATAACCCTATCACCAGGAGATTCAATAACAATTCTAGTGTTTAGTTTTGCTGTCTTAAGTCTTGGTTTTGCTTTTGATACTTCAAGTGTGGCACTTAATTTTAGTTTAGGGAACTCTGTATAATTAGATGCATCTCCACCAAAGAATGTCTGTGGAAGACTTAAAACAACACTACCAGATGTCAATCCACTAGCAGCATCAGTAGATGCAGAAATACTAACTTGATCTGATGTCAAGTAAATGATATCTCCCTTTTCAATAGATGTTGCACTACCTTTTTCTAGAATAGTAACTAGGAAATTACTTTCACTAAAGGAGACAAATCTCTGTGTACCAAAAGGAAGTTGAGCGGTAAATGTAATACTACCACCACTAGAACTACCAGTGCTTACAAAATCTCTTCTTACATAATGTGTAATTTTAGAATCTTCACTAGTTGCTACAATAGAAGAAACTTGTTTAGTTCCTGTCTTATAAAGTAAAGTTCCTTGGTTAAAGTTTTTAATGCTAGGACGGATTCTAACGACACTAGTATTACTGACATTTTGTGGGAGTGCTCTGTCAAAATAAATTCTTGACTTCAATACACCAGATGGTTTTGTTGGATACTGAACAATACAACGAACAATATTTTCATCAGTGTCAGAGAATTGTACAACATCTCCCTGTTGTAGTACACGTGTACTATCACCACCAAATCCATTACACTCAATGAATTTATTTCCCTTCTCTCCACCAAATGTAAAGTTTGTTACAGGAATAGATTCTACATATTGATCATTATTAATTTCAATATCAGAAGTGAATACGTTACTGTTTCCAGAACCAAATTCAGCATAGAATGACTTTACATTCTGTGGTGTGAATGTTGTTACAGCATTTCTAACAAGAACTGGTGTAATTTTTGCTGCCTTTGATGGTGCTGCATTACCTTCTTTTTGATTTACTAAAACAGTAGGTGGTTTTGAATACTCTACATTTACAAATTCTCTACTAATGATGTTTGCTCGTAAAACCTTTTTACTAGTAGAAATATCCAATTCAATCTTGGATGAATCATAATCAACACCATCAATTTTTAAAGAACATCCAGTTGATTCGTATCCAACACCTTGGAAAGTAACAATGAAATGTGAGATAGTATTATCTTGTGCAATTCTTACTGAATTGTTATTCTCATCTCTAATAATCTCACCTGACTTAAATGTTCCAAATAAAGTTTTTACCATCAAAACTTTATTCTTACTGAATGATCCAGTTGAAGAACCTTCTACAACACCGTAAGCACCGCTTGTAACACCGTATACATATTGACCTGGTGTAAATCCTCCTGTAGTCTCAGTTGAGTCGTCTAGGAGCAATTTAGTGAAGAATTGAGGGTCAAAGTAAGATAGACCAAAAATGCTATTATAAACAGACGTTCCATCAGAAAGTTTGCCCTTAGAAAGGATAATATCTGTATCAGTATTAAATCCTGTTCCTTTCTCTACTAATGTAAAGTTACTAGGTTTTGCAATACCAATAACTGGTGTAATAGTCTCATTGTAGTCTCGTATGATACCAAATCTATTTTGGTCATTCTCTCCATCTACTTTAGTTCTGAAGAGTTCTCTGATACCATTATCACCAGAATTTTCTGCATCATACTCAGTGAAGAATTTATCAAGAAGATTCTTATCACCAGCAAGTGTCAACTCTAGGTATGTTTCTGGTGTGCTTGCAGGATCATCAAGTTCAGGTCTAGAAACTTCTGAATAAGCAATAACATCAATAGGACTGATTGTATTTGGTACACCAGAAACATTCCTACCCTGCACCCAATATAAAGTAGATAATGCTGTCAATCTCTCATCAAAGGTATCGGTAGCATCTACACCAGAGATAGTAGATACTGTAATAGTGATGTCAGCACCACCACCGCCACCTAGGTTGCCGTCAACGATGCTTAAAGTATCAGTTGCTGCATAACCTGTACCTGCTTGATTTAGCGTGATTGTAGGCGTTCCATCAGCAGCTACAACAATATCAAATGTTGCACCCGTTCCATTCTGTGCTGTGGTTGTAGTAACGCCAGTATAAGTTCCAGCAGTTCTGCTAGAATCAGCAGCACCATTATTAGCAAAAGTACCAACTCCACTTGAAGCACCATTCAATGTGCTAAGATTTATGTTAGGTTCTTTTTGTACATAAACTGTTTTAATACCTTGATTTTGATCAAAGAAATGACCTCTACGTGATGTAGTTTGCTTGCTGTCATTATCTGCTTCTGATCCATTTAGACCAACACTTCCATCATTGAAAACAGAAGAAAGAAATACATTTGGATATGCAGTTAGATCTCCACCATCTGCATTCAATGGTGTGCTTCCATATGTATTTGTAATTCTATAAGTGGGAAGACCTGTTGTTTTCTTTCTGATGTCTTCTCTATCAAGTGTTTCTCTTGCTTTAGATACAGGAAGATATTTTGTCTCCTTATTTACAATTTCAAATCCTTTTACATAAGCCTTACCAGAACTTACGCTTGCAATTAATTTATCTTTTGCATCACTAACGGATAAACCGTTAACTAAACCAAATTCATCTTGTCCATAAACACCAAGATTACCATCTTCTTGATAATATTCTCTAACATCTAATGAAAAATCTTCAACAACATAATCTCCAGACTCATCAAAAGTTCTTCTAGCAAGAGTCTGCTCTAGAAGATTATAATCTGTTTGTACAATTTGACTTTGTACAGCACCTTTTCTAACAGTAAGAATCTGAATAAAATTCTTATCAGTGCTTACATCTAAATTATATTTGACTAAATCAAGAGTGATACTTAGTCTATTTGCACCAGGTGCAGAAAAATTACTAGATCCAATAGCATTGTCGTATAGAGAATTATCTTCTTCTGCTGTTACGACACTTTCAATAATTTTAAAACCAACTTTTGCTGACGGTTTGTTATAATATGGATCAACAATTAATAGTTGTTCTGCATTTCTTACAAAATATCCATTAACAAAGTAAATACCTTCTTCTACCTTAACAGCAGAAGCAAACCCCATTGCTGCACTTTCTAAGGTTGACGATGCACCTGTGTCAGGATCAGTAATAGAAATAGAAGTAGGAAGTACGCTACCATCAGTTCCAACAACCATTAATGGTGTATTTACACCATCAACTACCTCTAGGGTTTCACCTTGACGGAAAGTTACTTCATTTGATGCATCACCACTGTTAGTGTAGTTTACATACAAAACATCAGAAGCAGTATCTGTTGCTACATTAGCATCAATAACTGTCGCTGTTACTCCAGAAGTATTACCTTTAAGAACCAATCCTTTCAGTTGAGTAATATCATATTTTTTATATACGATCTTACCATCTACATTAATAGGAATCTCAGATACCGAAGATAATTTAACGTAGGGGAGTTTAGTGTTAATCCCAACCTCGCCAGGAATAACTAGTTCTCCTTGTTTAAACGCATACTTACCAAAACTTTCAATCTGATTCTGAAGAACAGACTGTAACTGAGTTAACTCTCTCGCCTGAATAGAATATCCAGGACGAAAGAGTACTTTATAGAAGTTTTTAGTTTGCGAAAAATCGTCGTAATATGGAGTTACATTAAGGTTCGTCTTCTGAGGCATCTCACGTTTCTCTAACTTTGGATTGGATCAATCAGAATTCAATTACGAGCTTAATGTCCTCAATTTGGTCAGCAGCTCTTGTAATTTGTCTTCTGTTCTCTATGTATACGATATCTCCAGAGTTAGGTTCAAGTTCAGCGGAAGCAAGACCTTCTACGAAAGAAACGTCTGCAACTACTGAAGGTGTACCTGAAGTACCTTCTGTGGTAACAACATTTCTTGAAGCACCAGTAAGAGCACCAGCAACAGCATTTGAAGCATTAGATTCAAATGCAAGTACAACACCACCATCAGTGTGTACAGCAGGAGACTGATAGTACTTAAGAATTTGATTAGTTGAGTCCCAAGAAACGACGGTTCCTTTAGCAGTACCACCTGTAACAGTCTGTGAGATTAATTCATCAACAACATAATCAGCACCAGTTCCATTTAGTTTTAGTGCATGTGTACCACGCAATGTGCTATCAGAAGCATATGTTGTAGTACCATACTCATATGGATCTTGAATAATACCAATACGACGGAAGTCGTTGTCTACAGGGAAATCACCTTGTCCTTCTGCATATGTTAGACGAACGTTAGTCATCACTCTCTTGGCAAAGAGTTCTACGTCAGCATTGGAACCATGACCACCTTCAGGTGAAATAACGGTTTCAATATATGCGGAACCAGTGAATGCACCAGGATTAGTTGTTAGTGCAGAATCTGTAAATACAGTGGTTGTAGATAGGATAAGGTTGCCATAAGTGTAACCAGAACCAGCTGCGTGCATAGAAGCAGAAGATACTTCACCAGAAGCATTGGTTTCAAACTTAACGATGGCACCTGTACCATCACCCTTAACTGGAGTGTATAGTGTGGCAGAAGCAGGGAGATTGCTTCCAGCATCTCTAACTACAGCAACATGAATAGCACCATCAACTGCTAGTGCTTCTACTGCTACTCTAGATGCCTCTGTTTTTGCTACAACAGGCATAAAGTCTGTGGATAGGAACGCAAGCACATCACCAGTAGGTAGGGTGAAAATATGCTTCCAAATGTAACCAGCAGTGCCAGCAGGTTCTGTATACACACCTGTAGCAGAATCAAATGTTCCTTGACCAGCACTAGGTTGTGATTTTGGTTCGTAAGTTGCGTTTTGACCAGCAGTGTTTACAGGATCTTGTCCGTTGTAAATGCACTTGAAGACTTCATAGCTGCTATTCATTACATAATACTTAGATCCAGATAGAGAACTTGAACCTAGAGCAGTCTGTGTACCGATAGCACCACCGCCACCTGGTGTAGGTGAATAGTTAGGACGATACATGTCAAACTTTGGATTCGTCTGAGTATTCCAGTTATAACGAGGAACAACTAAACGAGCATTGTCACTTAGAATACGCTTGGCAGCAATAATTTCATTATATACTTCACCCTTTTCTTCAGCGTTATCTAGAGGAATAGGGGGAACTTCCTCATTGGCATATCTATATACACCTGTCTTTGCAGTGGCAGTACCATTAGTAATGGATGTACCAAAGGAAGGTGTGGCAGATGCCGTAGGGAGAATAGTATTAAGAAGGAGACTGTTAGGGTAAACTGCCTCTACAGTTCCTTTAAAGGTTGCGGTGTTAGGATCGTTGCCTTCGTATACAACGTCGTTTACTGCAAAAGTTCCACTTACATTGAAGATTTCAAGGTAACCGTTCCATTTTGCTGATCTTCCAACGAAGAAATACATTCTAGTACGATCAGCGGAGGCATCATTTGCACCTTCACCTAACGACTCTAGAAATTGCTTCGCATTGAAGATTCTAAATTTTTCTGAAATAATAGCTGCCATAGCACTGAGTCTCGTTTAGTTTCTTTAATTATAGACGAATCTGGTCTATTTATACTTATTTATTGTGCGTTCCTTAGGAATGCTCCAACGGTGTGTTGCTCTATAGGTGAACCATCTACACCACGTGTACATCCAATGAAACGATCACTCAATTTACTGGTATAAGAAATAGTTTCTTTACCAATTAAAATCTTTCCAGATGCTGGGAAATTAGTAGTGTTGCAATAAACAACTGCACCAGTAGCAAGATAACCTGCCCCATTTTCATCAGGTAGATCCGCAGTATCTAGTTGACTTAGATAATTATTAATAGTTGGATATCCAACATTCATGGAATAACCACCACTTGACCATCCAGAACCAGCAAAGTCACTGAAATCACCTAATGTAAATCCATACCTTGCAAACTCTTCAATGGTGTACTCTGATACAGTTAGTCCAGAAGCAGACGTAATAGTACCTGTATTCATAAATTTAGCACCTTCCCATTGGAAGAACGATGGTCTCATCGTCATATTATGTAGTGAAGGAGGAGCGGAGTTGTAAGATGGATTCCAGAAACGATGATCAACAAATCCTGTCTGATAGGTAGTAGAAGATTCTCCTTCTGCTGTTGATACAGTAGTTACTTGAGTTGCCAACTCTATAATACTCATTGATGCTGATATAGGCATGATAGCATCAGGCATACTTACGGAATCAATAACAGTTGGATAATATCTCATCAATTCTTGTGGGATTCCAACTGGTGCTGGTAAAGTAAATGTCAAATCAATATGCTTAGTGAGCATAGTATATGGATCAACAGGAGCATCTGGCATTACAGGACCAAGAGGTTCTGAAAGAGTAGAACCAAATTCCTTACCAGAGAACCTTTCAGTACTAGTGACAACATTAATGTTATCAACTAAAACTTTATTCTCAAAACCTAATTTAATTAGACTATCAATCTTTCTGCCATTCTTTTTAATTACTTTGAATTGTCTGGAAACAACCACTTCAGGAGCAGTGTCATATCCAGAACCACCATCAGTAATTACAATATCAACAACAGAACCATTTTGCATGAGCACTTCTGCTCTTGCTCCACCACCTTTCTGATCAATTGGAATGAATTGTAGTACAGGTGTACCATCGTAACCACCAGAATTTTTATTCCAAGTGATAGAAGTTACTTCACCATTTGTTACAGAACATTCAACACTAAGACCAGTTCCACGTGTTTCACCTGAATACTTAGTTACTAATACATTGCCACGGAAATCATTTGATACATCAGCATCTACATTATAATTTTTTGGAGTTACATAACGTGGTAGTTCATTAATAGTTCTAAATTCATCCTCACCATCAATTTTGATAAGATCACCGTTGGATATATTAGCACCCAATCTATTTCTTTCAAAGAAAGCATTATCACCTTTGGGTGAACCATACAACCATCTAGTTGCATTTCTTTGCATTTGATTTTCAAGGAATGCATCTTTTACTGGAGATAGTGTATTTGTTGTACCACTTAATTCATACTCATCACTATAATCTGCTTTACCAGCAAAGAAGATACTAGAATTATCTAAAACATAGTTACTACCAGCAATTGTGATAGTCAATACGTTTGGAGAGGCATTATATACTTTTACATTACCAATAAACTTTTTAACACCACCAACTTTTTGATATGCAACTTGATGATCATTATAAGATAGGTTGTACCAAGAGATCCAATCAATAAAATCATTTGGGGAACCTGCATCACAACTTAATTTAAGTTCATTGTAATATTGATTTCTCTCATAATCATACAGTGTTACTGTTGTATCAGTTTCTCTACCGTAAAGACTAATAATATTAATTTTGTTTTCAGGAGAAATCTTGGTGTGGAATTTAATAGTAGGACCACTAATTGTATATGACGTATATTCCTTCTGTAAAACACCATCTACAAAAACATAAGCAAAATTACTATTGTCAATAGATTTGATCTTATTGTCTTCGTCAAGAATCAAGAATGGTCCTGTACCAGCAGTATTGATACTGATAGTATATTTTTTATATGATCCAATTCCTTGACCGAAGAATCTTTCAACTGCTAATGGTTCATACACAGTTTTTGTGTTTGCTGACTGACCCCAAATAGGAGGTTCTGCAAATACAACTTTATTAGGAATAGTTGTTCTATCAATAGTGTAAGCATCACCAACTTGTAATACTCCACTTAAGGCAATCCATAGATCTTCATTTTCTTCTGTATCAACTGGTGTACCATCAGTATAATACAAATCAAAAATAGTATTCGTGCCATTGAAATAGTCTGGATATCCAACAGCAACAGAACCTGGACCTGTAGTTAGGATAACTCTTATAACTTCAGATAGAGTATCTAATGCAGCAAGAACATCCTCACATTTAACAGGACCACTGTCAGTTAAAATGTCAGGATCAACAAATCCACCTGATAGTTCATTATTAATTGCTTTCTTTGCAAGAGTAACAGCATACTGGAATGCTTCAATAGTTGGTTCTAGTTCACCATCAATATAATCTAAAATACCATTGTTAAAATATTTCTCTAGAGAAACTTTTGTTTTTTCATTGCCACCAAATCTGATGTCATGTGCTAATGCATCAACAATAAATCCAATGTCTCTAAAGCATTTATTACTTAAACGATTCCATGCTAGAGTAGGATGGACCGTTTTAATGTGCTCTAAAGTTGACTCTTGAATAAACTCTTTATTTCTTTCAATTTGATTTGCAGCGTCTAACCATCTACCATTACGCTGGAAAATATTTCTAATCTTTTTAAGGTAGTAATTATTTAAAGCATTCGTCTTGAATTGGAACTTCCTTCCTGAGAAAGAAACACCTTCTAATGGTGCTTCTGCAAATATAATGTTATCACCACTAACAGTATATGCTTTACCTGGTTCTTGTAAAATACCATCTAAAGTAATAATCAATGCTTGTTCATTAACTGGAGTAATGGCATTGTTATTTTTATCTACTAGAGTAAATTGTTTCTTACCCTCACGATTGCCTTTGTTTCCAAATGCACCATTAAATACATCATTTAGTTTTACATCTTGAGCAACAATTTCACTGGTATTTGTTGTATCAAGTGAAATTGCACCAACACCACTTTCTACATTCATATTGTCCATTAGGACAATATTCTGCCTGATCTGTTTGGTTACACTTTCAACAGTAATTTTATTCTTAGTTGAATCCCATGCTTGAATTACACTAACTCTATTGACAGAAGTATTATCTGTCATTCGTGAATCAATGTTGGACTCAATTAAGACTTCACCAAACAACTGGAAACCAGCTGGGTGGGTTGTGTCCTTGATGAGTTTTCTCCAAGTCTCTATTGGAGTCTTTGATTTAATAGTATAAGAATAATCTTGGTAATAGTAAGAATCATGAATTCTCTGATTGGAATCACTAACTTTTCCAGAATCAGATGAATAAAAACCAACGTTATCAAAGTTAGTTTGAATTACAGGAGAAAACTCAGTAAAATTAATATTTTCTAATTTTGCCTTTTGATTTTTAGAAAGACCAATGATATCTTGTCCTTTTCTGAAAATACCAGTTACTCTATCAACTACAAGAATATTTGTTCCTTCTGTCCAAGAAGTCACTCTTGCTCTAGCAACCTCCACAGAACCAGACTTTTGAATGATAGTTTCACCTACACTAAAAGGTCTAGTATTGAAGTTTGATAATGTAAATACGTAATTTGATCTGAATGTAGACTGTAACGTTGTATCGTTATGAAATGCTCCACCATTATTAATGATTTTAATATTTTTAGGTGAACCAATATTATTACTTTGTAGATAACACTTTACAGTATTATCAACTTCGCCATCGGCATTAATAATACCAGTTACGATAGGAAGTTTCTTATAGTCATCTCCTGTGTTCTTAATTGCAATTGAATTAATTGCACCAATAGCAAAAGAAGATTTTGTTGTATATGAAATTGATCCTGTTCCATCATGACTGGCAACATTCCCAGTAGAATAAACAATCTCAGTGGGTGTAACATACAATACATCCTTTTCACCCTGTAAAGGATCATCAATAACATTTAGATATGCACCTTCTGCATTCGCTACATTGTTGTGGTCAAAATAGTAATACTTATTGTATGGACTATCTACCCTAGTGTCATATGCATTTGTTGCAAGTCTAGGTCCAAAACCAGTCTTGATATTAACTTCAGACATATTAGGTTTATCTACCTCACCAGCAATAATATTAAATTTACTGCTTGGTGATAGATCAAATTTTGTATCAGTCATTGATGTATGACTAATATCAAATACGTACTTATATGATTTTTTAATATCAATTACTTTGTTTCTTTCCCCATCAATTTCAAACGCAACGAAGGGATCACCAACACTAAAAATATTAACTAGTCTAGTAGATGGTTGACTCTGATCTCTAAAAACAGAACTTAGTGTAAGATATGTTGGTGTTACTCCATATCCATATTTAAATACAACTTTTTGAGCATTTGAATCATAAGACACAACATATGGTTGTGCAGGATCATTAGTTTCTTGATTGATTTGATATCCACTGTTCAGGGTAAATCCTGCGTCTTTCACGCTAACAGTAGATCCACTGAAATGATCTACAGGATTTGATCCTCTTACAACAGTAAGAGTGTTACCACTAATATTTGATACTGTTAATGTTTCACTACCAAGAGTAAGTTGATCATTTATACTAAAATTAGAAGCAGTTGTCACAATAAGATCTGTTCTATCACTAGAGAATCCAGCATGATCAACACGAACTTGTAATCTTGGTTCAAGATTATCAGTTTTATTTAAATCACTATCACCAACAGTAAGAATATCAAACTTTTCATAACCAGTTCCCCTATCAGTAATAACAATTTCTGTTACAGGTTTATTATTACCAATTTGCTCTACCTTAATAGATGCTTTAGCACCAGATCCTTTACCACCAGATAAAGCAATATCATTATACTGTCCGACTGTATAGTTATTACCACCATTTAAAATTTCAAGTCTTCCGATACCAGTATCATTGAGAGTCGTTGCTATGACTGGGGTTTCAATGATTACTTCTTGATATACGGCAGATTTTACAATAAAGGTAGTAGTAGTTGTGCTATCATTAGGATTAATGTCAACTACAATCTTCTCTCCTTCTGCTACACCATGATTTGTTCCTGTAGTAACAAGAGCAACGTTGTCTTGAATATTAGAAATAGACAAATTCTCACTTAAAGACTTAATTGAGATAATTTGTGCACCTGGTGTGTTAAGTAAATCAGAACTAGAAATGAATAGAGAAGAGGAAACTGTAAAACCTGTTTGGGTAACTTTTACTTTTACGCTATTTTGTGAAGCAGTAGCCTCTAGCACCTCACCTTTAGCAACAGGAAGTGCAACACCATCACCTAAAGATAAAATTGCACCTTTTGTGTATGATGCATTACGATCAAGCAGTAGTGTTAATACTGATGTATCTGAAGTTAGCGATCCAGAAGCACTCCAAGACCCTGTGACCGACTTAATTGCAAATGTAGTACCAGAGAACACATTACCCACAACACGACCTGTTGCTGCTCCTTGTGTGACTCTATCACCATCAAATAGATATGCAGATTCTTTTAGAGATACAAATAATACTTTATCAGTTTGAGACTCAATTGAGAGTACCGACTTTCCTGTTACAGACTCAACTTCTGCATCAATACCAGTTCCATCAGTTCCACTATTATCAATAACTAACTTAGAACCAACTCTAAAGTTGTCAGAAGAAGATTCTACAGTTGCAGATGAAATATTTCCACTGATTACGTCTTTTATTAGTAATGATGCACCACCACCATTATTTTCAATATCACTAGTTCTTAATCTTCTTGCATTCTTTGGTAAATCATACTGATTTAATTCAGAGTTGTAGTTGGAGTCAACAGGTAATGAATAATAACACTTACCGATAACATAAGGGAATACAGGAGCATTCTGATCATCCACCGTGATGAAGTATGCATATGTACCTTCTGGGAATTCTGGTGTGACACAATAACGACCATTATTTTTATCTAGTGTTCCTCTTTCATGGATATAATTCCAATCTTGAATAAACGTTCCAATTGGATATGTAGTTACATCAGGACCATCAACTCTCGTAGATGATGGACCATAACTAGATGTCATTCTAGAGATTGGTGAATTTGCATCTAATCTATCTCTGTATCCATATGGACCATAAATGGGATTGCCATCATAAGCAAATCCAAGAATAGGAGAGTGAACAGATCCAGTGTCATTTGCTCTCAAAGTAACAGGAGATGCTAGATATGCATATCCCTGACCATTAGAACTTACGTAATTAGTAAAGAATGTACCATTCTCAGAATCTACATTTGTCTTTACAAATCTGTCTTTTCTCCATTCTTTGATATTGGCAGTAGCAACAGCACCAGATCCAACAGGAATGATATCTACTAATATATTTCCTTGAGTGTATCCTTTACCACCATTTACTTTAACAAAACCAGTCAACTCACCAGCAGTTGATACTTCTGCTCTAAACACAGCAAATTGTCCTTTGCCTGAAAGATCAGCAATTCTTACTTCTGGTGGTGAAGAATAATATTCACCAGCATTATCAATACTAATACTGGTAACCTCACCATTAGTAACAATTGGAGTTACTGTGCCATTTCTGCCAGATACAACTTCAACTATAGGTGTATCAATATAACTTCCTGCTGTAGTAATACTAATTGATTCAACTACTTCACCAGCAAGATTTGCAATTGCTTGATTAGCAACACCATTAACAAGAATAAATGGTGGTTTCTTATAACCATTACCTCTCTTGTTAACAACAATATTTTGAAGAGGTCCATTGAGAATCACATCTTCATCTTTGTAACTTAGGAAAGGAACTCCATTTGTGGCAATACCAACGTCTCTAAATTGAGTCTCATAAGACTCAGTAGTTGAGATAGGTCTCTTTCTTAAAATTTTAAGATGCTTTTGATCTGCTGCATCAGCAGGAAGTGTGCCAATACTATGAGATGGGAATCCTGAAGAAGCAATGTAATAAGTATCAGCATCCTCAAAGATTGCAGATACATTAGAAACTAAATCACTTACAGCAGGTGGAGTTCCACCAATAGTCCATCTAAGATTATTTTGAGAATCAAAGATTCTAATATCATCCGTGAGGAATCCTGCATCGGAAATATCTACAGAATCGCCTGTAGATGAATATGGAAACTTAGTTTCTGCTTCTAGATTGTATACAATACCGTATACTAATAACTCTACACCATTGCCACTTACATTAGAACCAAAGAATACAGGATCTCCATCGTTGTATACACCATTACTGGTCCTAGATTTAATAACGAATTGATTTACATTCTTTTCTTCATAAGAAAATACTTCATTACCAATAGTAAACGTACCTTCATTTTCCCAACCCATTGTGGAAAACACATCAACTCTATCACCAACACCTAATCCTGGTGAAATAGTTTTGGTTAACTTAGTTCTAGCAGCAACTGAAAATAAACCATTAATACTCCCTTCTGCTAAAATTAGTTCATATAAATCTTCACCATCAAACTTACCAGAATACTGAACGTTATCTACAATAGCAGAAGCATATTCACCAGTAGTTTGTGTGATCTTTCTACCAATAAGATTGTTGACGTTACCTGATAAAATCTTTGCCTTGATTGAATAGTTGCTAACCCAATTAGAATCTGATGGTTTTAAGGTATGTTCTCTTGGATATAAAACTTGTGGTTCTGGATCATTGTCAACAAGACATTTGAATAAGAACTTAATTGATTGATCAGTACCTTTTGCTTTGTAGAAAGAAGTAATATTTTTGATAAGTGTTCTCTTATCAACATCACCTTTCAAATACTCTTCAGGAAAATTATCTAGATATTCCTTTTCAAAACTCTTTACTAGAGAATATAAGAAAAGATTACTGATATTTTGTACAGTAGAACCAGAAATATGATTGTCTGCTTGAGTAGTTACAAAAGTACTCTTCTCGTACAAATCACCAATAGTCGTGTTTCCACTAACACCACGACTTACTTCTAAAAACTGAGTATCAGTTCTTTCTCTATAAAAACAAATCTCATCATCAATTTTGATATAACCACCATTCTTGGGGAATGAAGTCGCATCAACAACACTAATTGTAGTGTCTACATTTTGAACATACGCAGATGTAGTAGTTGACTGTTTTAATACATTCTTCTCATAAAAATCAATATCACGATACTGTTGGAGATTACTAATAATATCCAACGGTTGACCTTGAATTTCAATCTGCTCATAGTACTTTTGTATGAACTTAGTAAAAAGTTCATACTCTTCGTTGATGAAATCAGGTAATTGTGACTCAATTAAGAATGAGATTTTATTCGCAGTTTTAGGCACTACTCTTTATACGCAACGAATTTACTGTTTGATACATCTACAGATAGATACATCTCACGTTTTACTTCAATATCCTTATTAGCAGGTTTGACACGCAATTCAATACGATTGTCAGTAAAACTACCTTTTAGGATAGTAAAGTCATAAATTTTAATTTCACCTGTGTCATAATTAACATCACCAACAGAATCATTCAAGACAATTTTGTCGCCAGTGATAGAATCTAGTCTATATAGGACTAATTTGCCACTTCTATCTTCAAGATATGAAGTATAAGTAGGATGCTCAAAGACAGTCATACCAGTAGATGAAACTACAGGATCATCACAATCTTTTAGGAATGCATTCTTATAACAAATTTCATAGTATGTGGATGCATTTATTTGTGCAATAAAATCTTTCCTCATAGTAACAGTGGTATCATTTGAATTAATAGCACGTTCAGAACTATCAATGACACCAACAAATTTTGAATATCTAAACTTACCATTGAACTTTTCTGTTCCTGAGGTAGTCAGATAGTTTTGTACGGCAGATGATACCTTTGAAGCAATATCTGTAGATAGTAATTGAGTTTTAGTACTATCAAAGTATACATCTGTATTTAATTCTACGTAAAGAATAGAAGGATCAACAAATTCTGGTCTAATAGAGGCAACAGTGTACTTCTTAAGTTCAGTTTTTAGTTGATTCTTTGTAAAAGTTGAAAGAGATGCCGCTTCTGATGGTTTTACTGAAATAAAGACCTTACCATATGCAGGTGGTTCTTGATCTTCTCCTCCAAATACAATAATATCGCTAATAGAAGGATAGATCTTCCGCACAATTGCAGAATAGTCATTACTTGTAACTGCTCTATTTTGTGAGCCAAAGTATTTTGGTGCATTATATTTAATCTTAGAGACTGATTCTATAGTCGCACCTCCGCTTGCAGCGGAAGTTGTTGTTAAATCTGATACGGAAAACGGAACTCCTAGTGAATTTCCATCACCATCTACAACAGATCCGTTAAAAATAAAGTTATTGGCACCATTAGTAGCAGGTCCATTAGTAGCAACGTATGAAATTTCTACTATATTTTGATTGCCAAGTTTCTTTCCTAATATACCATCACCAAAAAAGAGCTCATATCTCTCATCTTCAATTTCACTAATGAAGTATACAGTATCATCTGCACCTACTTCTAAGATATTTTCTGCTTTTTCAAAAATAGTCTCTGCTGTAGAATTTGCATTTTCAAATACTTTAACAGTAAGTGTGCTAGTATCAGCACCATTGTTCTCAATAATAAATCTTTGATTCTTAAGTGAAGTATCTACAAGTGTTTTTGTAGTAATAAGAGTACCCTCATAGATGGGAAGATCCTCAAAAGTAGCAGTTCCGTTGACAACTGGTTGTTTATAATCTTCTTTTACTACGTATTGATACAGAGAACCGTCATAATTTGTAACAAAACCACCACCTCTCTTAAGAATTACATTACTAGGTGCATTGTTAGGGAAGAATAACTGCAAATCAACTCCTGCTTTTGGAGAAGTTATTGATTTTGGTGCATATCCTAACTGTTTTGCTAGTGCTACCACATTGTCTCGTAATGTGGATGAATCTAGGAACAGTTCATTGACTACCATGTTGGCGTTAAACGCCGTGTAGTACGTATTATATGCCAATACATCAATTAATTGACTGATGACCGATCCTTCAAAGTCATAGTCAGTAAATTCTGTCTCTGCCCTCATGTATTCTTTGAGAGCAGTTTTAATATCAGCGAAGTCTAAGTTATTTACTTGGGTATATGGCATTATCTCGTCCTTGCAAGGAAGAATTCTATGTTAGTGGGTAATACATCAGAACCTGTGATTCCATATTCCATGGTTACCATGAAACCATTATCTTGATAATTTGGTTTTACATCAAGTTTAGATACTGCAATACGTGGTTCAAATGTATTCAATGTATATAGAATTGAGTTCTTGATGATAGCACACGTTGCAAAATCTAAAGGTTCAAATAATTGACTTCTAATATCAGAACCATAGTCTGGTTGAAACAGACGCTCTCCTCTATTTGTCAGTAAAAGATTAATAATTGCTTGCTTAACAGCAGAAGCATCCTTACTAACAACTAAGTCATTAGTAACAGGATGCTTCTTAAAATTAATATTAATGTCTTTGAAAGACAATCTGCTCGCCATTTACCGACAATATACGAAGTCAGTAGTTATTTAGCGACTTTTACTTAACTGAATAGAACGTGTACTTCAAGAATAACTCTTCTCCCTTGCGAATAGGACGTGTTGTCTTCACAAAGTAAAAGTTCTCCTCGCAATATTTCACGCAATTTGGATCATCTGAGTGATTGAGGAACCCACCTAGGGGAGTCCTATAGATCACTTCATCTACAATTACATGTGACATACCCAATACATCACCAGCAGGGATATTCTCTTTAGCGAAAATACCCTGCCCTGCAACCATACTATCTTTTACATGTAGTCTATTTGGTAATGCTTGATACATTTCAATTACTAAAATAATCTAAATCGTTAGTTCCTGCTTCAATACGTGAAAACTTAACTGCAACTGTATAACGATACTTGTCTCCAATCAATGCCTGTGGTTTTGCACAATGAGGAATACTTCCATCAAAAATACAAATACGACCAGGTACATATGGATTCAAGTATACCAGTTCAGATTGATCCTCTTCGTAGAACGCCGTCTCGCCGCCCCAGTTGGGTTCCCAATGACGATTGGGATAAACTAGCATGGTGACCACTTGCTTTGGTCTAGGACCATCCACGTGGATCTCATGGGAATCATTAACTAGTCCTAAGTTAACATATGCATTATCAAATTCATGCTCTTCAGGATCAATAACTTGATTGAAGTTTGCTACACGATCATTATCATGAAAAATACACTTCAAGATATTATCATCAGGAATATTTGCTACTCCTTCTGTATCAATGGTTTCTTTCCTTCCACAATCAGGACACAAAGATCTTCGGAGTGCTGCACCCTCCTGATTCTGTGCAATTAACTTAGTTATATTAATTTGTGGGAGATCGGCACGTAGACGACGATCAGTAATATTTTGAATATCAAAATTACTTACATTACATACCTTGTATTGCAAACTAATACAATACGTATACAATGCATCCAACTCGCCAGCGGTAAAAGCATCATCTATAATAGTAATACTTCTATCTTCATCTACGTCAATCTTATTGATTTTCATAATCCTTTAGAGTTTTTCGGTGTTTTCGCTCGGAGACCACGCTCCTAAATGTCCTCTACAATCTTTACATTGTAGATACTTTTCTCCATAACACGTTGAGTACGTCGGGCAAAATGAAAATCCAGTCTCTTCTTACCCCAGTACAGACCGACAAGCCATAGTGTAAGGACGGCACCTTCCCAATATCCGATGTCCATCCAAATCTTGTAAATCCATTCCATTACTTGCCTTGACCTCTGTAACGCTTCTTCTTACCGTTACGACTAGTCGCAGATAGTTTCGTATTCTTTGAGTTACCCTGACGTGTCGTCTTAGGGGTTGAAGGAACATAGGTTCCACCTTTCATCATCATAATTCAATACCAGTTGGTTTAATACTATTATAACATGCAGACTATTCTTCTGCAACCTCATCTCCTGCTGTGTCTGCAAAAACATTTGGAGAATATTCTATTACAGGATTCTTACCATCAACCACATCGCCAAACAATGATAGTGGTTTACCTTCCACAAGAACTGTTTGAGAACATGGTCCAGTGATCGGTTTACCTGCGTTGGTTACACATACAGGTGGAAACCCTTCGGCATATGGCATTGTGAGATCTCCGAACCTCGCCGCTGCCTTACCATTAATTAGGACTGTACCCTCAGGTCTCGGTGCTAATGGAATAGTACCAGGTGCATGACATGGTTCGGTTGTCTTTACTAGGTCTCCTGTTCGGACGGTTGCTGCCATCTTAGTCTATACTTATGAACGTTTTCTAGTGCTTCCACATGTTTATGTAGGTAGTCTAGTGTCGTTGCAATAGTCTCGTACTTCTCAGAGTTCGGACGCTTGTACATCAATTGGGGACTCTCCAACGATAAGATCCTCTGCTCCAAGTGGTTCAACCTCTCGGACAACGACTGGAGTGACTGATTCAACGCTGCTATGTGTGATTGGTGTTCGGGAGTCATTATCTCTTCCTGCAAATCGTTTTGCCGCTGCATTTTCAAATTCATCGCAAAACTGGTCAAAGTTGTCTAGAATATTATCAATATCCTCTGGTTCAAACTCACCGTTCAGTGAATCTGTTAGTTTACGCTTTTCCATTGTTCTTACTCATAAGACCATGCGTCTGCACCTTCTGATGGTGGTGTCGGGGGACCATCACTCTTTGGTTTACTGAATCGCATCTCAACTTGCATTTGATTTACAGTCTCTTCCAAAGAGATAAGTCGTTTCGCAACTTCATCCAGTACTTCAATCAACCTATTGATTTGTGTCTCATGTACATGGACGGCATACCGTGGATTCTCTAGCAACTCCTTGTGTGCTGTCTCGTAATACATGTCCTCATAGTCTAGACTATCCTTATTGAGGTCAGGAGTAATAATCACGTTTGCGTCGGGTGCTTCGGGCGTTCCTTCCCTACGTGCTGCTTCTTCAAGCATTTCTTCGTGTGTCATACTGTGGTGTTCTCAGGTATTTTGATTATAGCATATGGGCGACTTTTTTCGCCTAAAATTTTCCAGGAAATTTTTTTATATACGATGAATATTTATCACTCGTTTGGATACTTTTGTAGGTTAGAGAAGGGTTAGGAGTCCCATCATCGCTCGGCACCCCGTTAGTAACAAATAAGGGGGCAAATAACTGCCCCCTGTATATACTGTCACATGACTAGTTCTAGCATCATGTCGTTCATTTCGTCAGCGTCAATGTTAGGATCATCCCAAGAAACGCCGTCGCCTGTCTGACACAAATGACGACCAATTTCGCCATCCATCATACAACGAACAAACTTAGTCCATGGTTCTTCGTTGACTGCAAACCGTACACATGCCTTGGCAGTGTTGTAGAGAAATTCATCATTGTTGATCCAAAGTGATGCATTCCATGTTTCGTAGTTTGCCCAACCGTTCATGCTGTGTCCTGTGTTGTGTACTCTCTTATTATAGGGGTATCAGGCAGCAATGCCATTACGCATGTGCCAGTTTACCCACTGACCTAGTGACCTGTCTCCTGCCATCATCAGTGCTAGGATGTCACGCTTGCGAGTCTTGAAGGTGTACTCAGTCAGGCACCCCTTGAACCAACGGACACGGCATGACCCTGTGAAGGGGTTGACCTTAAGCGTCCATACTGATTGGGAGACGCTGGGGGAGATGGGTGAAATGCTGATCATGATGTGTAGTAGTTTTGTATCAGTGGCGGTCGCTGATGTTCCAGACTCCCCAGTTGTCATATCGGGGGAGAGGACGGCGACCCTCACGGATCTCCTTTCGCTCCTGTGCTTCTCTCAGCAT
>CEOO01014908.1_pt1 | contig 25838 bp, 23 predicted proteins | sample 530321 | NCBI WGS metagenome assembly CEOO01 (sample SAMEA2619927, study PRJEB7988) | marine metagenome | biome: marine biome (ENVO:00000447); feature: surface water layer (ENVO:00002042); material: "saline water (ENVO:00002010), including plankton (ENVO:xxxxxxxx)" | depth 5 m
AACGTTTTACCGTTGCCAGACATTCCAGTAATGAAGACTGGATAGAAAGCACGGGACGCAATAACCTTTTTAAGGTTACTAAAGTTGCCAAACTGGACGAAGGTATCATCTTTAGCGGGAACGAGATTTTGGTGAACAGATTCAGTCTTGCCAACTTGAGCAACAGTTTGCTCTAGTTGTTCTTTAACTTCATCAACGGTCAGATTCCAGTGACCACGAGAAACTTTGTACTGATTGAGATACTTAGTGATGGTTTGGTAAGACACACCAGACTGATTGCAGTATGCCTTAACCATATCAGCATTTAGTTCTGTGCCAAAGGTGTCAACCAAGGCGTCGATGTGTTGCTTGCTGTTGATGGTGCGTGGCATGTGTCCTTTGCTGTCGATGAGACTATTATAGGGGATGGATGGGGTTCAGATCCGTGGCGTGTGCCACTATGCGATCTGGTCTGCGAACTGCTGGAGCACAAATTTGTTTGTTCTCTTGTTCTTGAACATCTTGCGGAACGCCTTACTAACGTCTGCTTTCTTAGCATCGTCACTAACATTTAGGTCAGTGTCTACAGTGAGTCCTGATTGTGGGATGCCAAACATAAGATCAAACGAGTCCAGTTTCATGCAGATGCTACCAGTTTTTCGGATAACATCTTGCATTTCAGTGCTACTAGTCCCATCACCAAAGTATGATGCGAAGGAACGAATGTCACCACGTCCGAGGATACGGAACCCGATGAAACTGACACCAGGAAGACCATCCTTTACGCACTCAATCAAGTCATTAGTGAATGAAAACTCACTAGTCTTCCATGTGCGTCCTGTCTCACGATTGCGGAGCATAGTATTATATCCAATGCGAGCACGTCCACGGGATACTTCACCACTGTGCTCATATTTACGCTCACGATTATATGCTGGTGTATATCCTTCACCATCAGTGAGACAAATGACATGACACTTCTGAAGATAGTGTTTCTTGATCATTTGCTTGACAACCTCTTTACTGGTGATGATTGCCTCATTCAATGGTGTGCCAGACAAGGTGAACTTAGGAGGATAGTTAAGCATACCGCTGCCAAATGATCTGCCAGCAATATACAGATACTGCATCATCTCATCGTTATACTTACTCTTAGAACTGCTGCTGAGTATATTGACGAGACGGAAACATCCATCAATAGTTATCTCATTGTTCTTCCATTCTTTCACCATCAGTTCAGTATGCATGTTATCATCATAGTTGTACTCTGAAGAGAGTGCCCATGAATCATTGGTGAAAGCATACACTTCGAAGGGGATGTTTACCTTACGGCAGAACCACACCAACTGAAATAGTTGCTTGAGTGTATCACTCATGATGTTACACATAGATCCACTCCAGTCAAGCAAGAACACCAGACCGTGATTCTTACCATCGGGGATGGTTGTCACTTTCTTGAAGAGATCTTCGTTATACTTGTAGGTGTGGAGTTTGCCTGTGTTGAGTACACCAGTGCGTGAAGTTGTGGCACGGGCATAAGCATCGGCAGACTTCTTCATCTCAAACTCTTTCACAAGGTAGTTTACTTCCTTGGAACTATCACGCTTGAATGTAGTATATTCATCAAGCATGAGAGCATATCTGTCAGGATACATCTCATTCTGCTGAGCATAGAACTCACGCAGATACTCAAGAATAGTATCAAACTTGACTACAGCACGATTAAGATTTGCCTGAGGAACTTCCACATAGTTCATCTCAGTGCCATTGCCGATTAGACTCTGCTGACTATCACCAAAGGCACGTTGAGTGTCACTGGTTTCATCCTCATAATCAGCGCCAGGATCGTCCTCAGTGGCATCTGAATCCTCTTCAGTATCATTCTCCTCCTCACCATCAATAGAACTCTCTGAAGGTTGCACAGTGTCATCCTGAGATGTACCCTGACCTGCTGATTGTTGCTGTTGTTGTTCTTGTTCTTCCTTCTTCTTCTGTGCAAGTTTCTTGGTGTATGCCTGAATATCACGGGCAATGATAAGAACCTCTTCGAAGTCCTCTGCCTTACTGATACGAGTGATGAAGTCATTCTCCTCATCAGTAAACTCAATGTCAATGAAAGCACCGACTTTGAAGTATAGATTGATCTTGTCAATCGGTTTCAGAGCATTAACATCGTCATCAGAAATAGCGAAGAAGTCTTGCTCATTCAGTTCCTGATAACCTGAGTGAAAGTCACGATTGAGACCACGAAACCGACGCTTCATCAACTTCTCAATGCGAGCATCTTCAACCACGTTGACATAATCAGGTGGCACTCTAAAGTATTCTTTCTCTACAATCCAGTTGCGAGTAGGTGTATACAATGCATGACCTACCTCGTGGGCGACAAGCATATCATAGACAGTATCACTAGCGCGATCCCATTGTGGTAGAGTGAGAACACGAGTCTGAACATTGAACTGCGCTGTCTCTACGTTACGGTGCTCAACGATCAGGTTCTCAGTTGCCAGCAGTCTTGCCAGGTTGCCTTTGATCTCAATGCTGACCATGCTTCTCGTCTGTTGATGCAACTATTGTAATGCATCCTGCTTCGCTGGTGCCGGTTTGTGGACAGTATACCGATCGTCCCACCGGACACAGACACGGACAGGTGTGCCGCTACAATATCCCTCATCTGCAATCTGTAGGCAAAAATAGTTCACATCAACAAATGCCACTTCACCAAACATATCGTGGTAACTTACTTTGTCGCCAATTTCAACCTGTGCCATGGAGATAGTGCGATAACCCCTGCCAGTATACATAGGTCTATAGGATATGTCAACATCTATGACAAAATACATTTATTGGGCACCATCTTGCTTTGGTAAGAGTCATGCTTGCTTTACCTTTGCAGCAAATAACAAGGTGTCGATGAAGTATGGAACATATGGTGAAGGGTTTCAAGTATTCTCTGGCACAGTAATCGACCAAGAGAAGTATAATAGGCACGGATTCCCTGGCAAAGTGCAGGTTGAATCACTATCAGTAAGGAAGAAAGACATATACACATCACAGTGTATCAGAAGCAAGTTTATTGCTGGTGATCCTGATCATGCATACATCCCACAGCATGAGAATAAAGCGATGACTGAGGGAGAACTAACCCGTAATCGTATGCTCAATGATCTACCTAGTGAGCATATCCCAGACTGTGCATTTCCTGAGCACAAAGTAGATGAGAACAATACATGGTTAGATAACCTGAGTATTATGGTGCGTGACTTCAATCCAGATCTTATCTGTTTAGAAGAACCATTGCCCGTGAATGTTGATATAAACTATGCTGATTACAAGCACGTTGTACCATACAAGTCCACAGACTTCAAGCAACTGGTGTTTGAATATCTGACAATCCTAGACATTGATGGTCTATCAACTGCTAAAGTATTCGCTTTTCTAGATCAACGTCTAGTCCATTTTGAACGACTACTAGATTATCTGAGACTACAAGATATTGACTGGCAGTGGTTAGACATATCCAAATGGGAGAACTACAAATACTTTGGATTGCAAAACATTCCTGATCATGATATGGCAGACCACAAATGGATGTCACCTGAGATAAGAACAGATCGTATTGATTACTATTACTTACTTGCTGAGAGATATATTATATCACGGAGCGAAAGACTAAATCTACTCTACCCTGAGGTGAAGAACTGATGACTCAAAAGTATATGTACTGGGCACCACAGATCTTCGGTAAAGATCATGCATGTGCTCTATTTGAACTCAATGGTAGAACGTCACTAAGATACTTTGGTGAAAAATCACCAGGTGATAAGTGTGTCTTTGCATGGGGTGAGATTGTAGACGATTACTTATACAATCGCACACTAGTTCTTAGCAAGGACTTTGACGAAGACAAGACAGATATACAGTCAAACGAGTTCTTTATTCAACCATGTGCCATGATCCCTGCATTTTGGGCAGGCAACTATATCTTTGAAAGTCAAGATCATGTGCTCCAAACACGAAAAGAATGGTATGAATGGCATCAAGATACTAACCCAGATGCAATCAACTGGGATGAGATAGACATACCTGATCCAACCAAGATCCCAGAATACCTAGACAAGAATATACCTGTCATGGAGAACATTCAGCGTATCTTTGATAATGCTGATCCTGATCTAGTGTGTTCAACAGTCTCAATGAGAGATGAAACTATTAACATAGATCTAAAGAAGTATAAGCATGTTATACCATACAAATCTCAAGGATATAAGTATCTACTGCTAGATCTTTTAGGTAGCACCAATCCAGAATTCTTACAGGACTTCAAAGCGGTAGAGAATCTATTCAAAGAACAACTTCACAAGTTTAGGACATATATCAAATGTCTAGAAGAAAACGAATGTGAATGGGAATGGTTAGATATATCTAATGACGAAGATTACAAGGAAAAGTTTAACATAGAGAAGACATTAGACTTCATCTCCAATGATCCTAGGTGGTTTGATCCTATTGTTCAGACAGATATGACGATGAAATGCTCTAATCTAGTGGACAAATACTTTGACAGGTACTATAATGTCCTTAACGATTTCTTTCCTAAAGTATTAAGCTAAAGCCCACCCTTTAACGGGAACAGAGTCAGTCTACATAGATTACGCCAAGTTGTCAACCCCTACATTATGTTCAAAGGTAAACAGATTATTTGCATTATTCCTGCTAGAATGTCATCCGGCAGGTTTCCTGGTAAACCACTTGCACGAATCAATGGGCGTGAGATGGTGCTACGAGTAGCAGATATTGCTCGTAAATCTAAATACCTTGATCATATCATTGTTGCTACTGAAGACGAAGTAATCAAACGAACGTGTGAAGTCAATGGATATGAATCACGAATCACAGGCAGACACTATACCTGCACTCATCGCGTGGCAGAGGTATCTGAAACTTTGGAAAGTGATTATATTGTTAATCTACAAGGGGATGAACCACTGACTGATCCTCAATGGATTGACGACATGATTGAATATGGTGTTACACATGACTGTGACATGGTGCAAGCATCACGGGAACTAGAACCCGATGAGATTGCTGATGACGATGTTGTAAAGATGGTTGTCAATAATGGTGTGGTAACACATATGGTGAGAACACCAGATATTATCACCGCCAACACTGTGACACAGTTGGGTCTCTACATGTATAGACTAAATGTTATACGAGACTTCCCAAACTTAGACATGACATTTGTCAAACATTGGGGTGGACTTGACACCATCGGATTCTGTGGTAAGTATCAAGTGTCGCCATTTGACCTGAAATGTGGTAAAATAAGGGCTGTGGATCGCTCCTGGCACATACAAGAGATCGAGCATGAACTTGCAAAACGTTGACATAAGTCTTGGTGCTAAGATGCTGGATAAAGCATCACGCATTGCGATCATTGGCAGTGGTGGTAATCTTGCCATTGCACAACATGCTGCGTCTGATATACAACGGCACACAGGAAAGTTCTGCTTTGCTCCTGATAGTGTTCACCTTACTGCTGTTGGTAATGACATTGATTGGAAGTATGAGTGGATGGCATATGCTGCACAACACTGTGACATGGTGTTAGGTATCAGTGCACGAAATCAATCGCCTATGATCAGAGTCTTAGACGAGTTTGCTTTTGGTATCCCTACAACAGTCATCGCACCTAAGAAGATCGAGACGCCATACATTCACACAATCTGTATCCCATCCAGATACTATCACGAGTTTGAAGTCAACGCCCTCTGGACAATCTACATGCTCATGGAGTATAATGGAGTCAAGTTACCCGAACTCCCATGATTCAACACGTATCGGAAGGTGCACCAGTTTACTGCTTCGATATTGATGGGACACTGTGCACTGAAATGATGGGTGACGTTGAGAACTCACAACCCATCGTTTCACGAATCAATGTTGTCAATGATCTGAAGATGAAAGGTGCTACGATCTACCTACAGACAGCACGAGGTATGGTCAAGGCGAACAACGATCAAGCACTCGCTGATAAAAACATGCGAGAACTTACCGAACGACAACTAAAAGAATGGGGTGTTGAGTACGATGCACTGTTTTTCGGTAAACCCCGTGCCATGAATTACATCGACGACAAGGGGTGGAATGATAGTGACTTTTTTCGTCAGTTTTAAATAGTAGCGTATATATCAGTACACCTATCACTACATTTAATATTATTAACTTTTATCGTTTTCTCGCGTAACCATTCGTAGGCAGTAATATACTCTTCATTTACAACCTGTTTATCTTCTTCACGAAGAAATCCTATCTCCAGGAGATCATTGTATAGATCTTCTGGAGATTTTAGTTGACTGAGACCTAGCATCTTTGCAGTCATAAATGCACGATCATCCTCAGGTAAGATGCTCCACGTATTTGTATACTCGAAGAACTTCTTCTGAGTGTCATTCAGATAGTCCCATCCCCATTTTAGATGACGAAGAATCTTTGTCTTACTTTGTGGAGACTCCTCAATAGTTTTTGTGCGGTAATATTCTAACCTGTCATATATGTGCACATGCTTACCAAGGAACTCAGCATAGTATATGTCAGTGCCGGGCCAAGGAATATAAACGTGCTCGGACTGTAAGAATAACCGTGACAAGATAAACTGTCTATTAACACGATCATTCATCTGGATGAACTCACTATCCTTAGGCAACTTTAAGTTCTTCCATTCTTTCCAGATGTCACATTCACGCCATGGCAATAAGAATCTAATAGGACGTGATGCCCAGTTGATAGCATCCTGAACATTTCTGTAATCAGCATCACGAATAGTAACCTGATCATCTCGTGGGATAAAGAATAACGAACCTTCAGGTTCATATGATTCTGTTGTTGCAACCTTGGCAAGATCCCATAGAAATGGACATGCACCATAATATGATTGCATCCTAGACTTCTCCAACTTCTTTGCGTGGTATTCACTCCACACATATACTTTGTTAGAGTTAAAACATTCTGGTTGTGTATACATCCAGTCGCGTCTACCTACAACCTCGCGACATACACCCGGAATAACACCATACAAAAAAGAGGCATCTGGTAAACCCAGATACCTCTGCATAGAATGATGCCACTTATCTGATTGATCGGCAAAAAACATTATGAAAGGTAATCAATAGATCTTAGAAATACCATCAGTGGTAGTTCTTGCGAATCCAACAGTATTAGTTTCTTCGACGAGAATAGTATCAACTTCTTCGTCTGTCAGTACACCTTTTTCTAGGAGGATCTGAATGAGACCCTCCGTAGAAACTTTAATCTCAGTTTTATTTACCGGGATCCATTTATTACTATCAGTGTACTCAGCAATCTCACCATACTCTCCTTCAAGAGCACGACGATAGATTTCCCGAGAATGTTCACTAACATCGGTTGGAGAAGCAGTGTATTGAATCCACTCCTCCTCGATGTCAATGAAATTCACATCAATATCAAGAACATTGTGTTCTTCATTTGCCCATTTGGGATTGCGAGCATCCATAATGGTATAATATGGAGATTCAGACATATTAAAAAATCAAAAAGTGATCAAGCGTAACGCAACCAAAGTGTAGCGGAGTATGCAACTGTGGTGTTAACTGTTAGTTCAGAAGCAACGTTAACAGAAGCAGTACCAGAGTTGATAGTACCACTGCCAAAGTTAGCAGACTTACCAGGAACAGAAACGTTACCTGTAACAGAACCTGAAACGTTACCCGTGGAGGCAGTGTTCTGAGAAACTGTGCCGGTGTTGACTAGAGCAGAACCCGAGTCATAACCCATACATCTCCAGTTACCCGAAGGGGTAGTAGAGTTATATAGTCTACCAGTTGCGTCCGAATAACGCAAGCTAGAACCTGCTAGGGTATCACCAGGGTTGTATGTGGTGTTACCTGACGACTGTTGCATGAAGGCATATGTGCCTACATCACCAACAGATGCGTTAGCGTTAATGCTTGCAGTAATAGAAACATTAGTGATGCCGCTGATACGCTGGTCAGCGTCTACAGTAACCTGTGCTACTTGGTTAGCGGATCCATAAGTTCCGGCGCTCGCATCAGTTGTGTTCGTTACATTCGAACCAGTACCGTATAGTGCCATTTTAAGTTAATCTCCTTCGTATATTTATGAGTTAGATCAAACTTCTTCCAACATGAAGCGGAATTTCTTCCCACTTCTTCTGTTGGTAATATATAGATGCTCCTCACCTTCTTCGATTAGGTAGGAACCCCAGGTGCCATCGACCGTATTTACACCCTTTGCTTCGTTGGATAGATCCAAGTCAGAACTGAAAACGTTAGCGAAACGTGTGCCAGAAGCACCAAGATCTAGAGTACCGTTTGCATTAGGAATGAGGTCCGTAGATAGAACACCATTAAATGCAACAGTATCACTCGAAGAATCGCCTAGTGTAACACTACCTGATGCAGATAGTGTAGTACACGAAACAGTGCCACCACTGATATTCTTTGTAATCGTGCTAGGTAGACGATCATCAGAAAGAGTACCAGACGCAATGTTAGAGGCATTGATAGCAGTGATGTCACTACCATTAAATGCTGGTGTAGAGTCAGTATCACCAAGAGATAGTGAAACACCACCGATGGAGATACTTGAGTTTGCTAGGTAAGCGTTAGCAATCGCAGTACCTTGCCAAGTACCAGAACTAATCGTGCCAACAGTTGTTAGCGACGAGTTAACAACACCAGAACCAAGTGTAGTAGCAGAAAGAACTGCGGTGTCAGCAATCTGGTAGGACTTGCCGCTTACAAGGTTAAAGTGCTCACTGGATTCCCAGTGATCGTTATCATTATACCAGAGAAGTGTATGATCTGTAGCACCCTTCAGGATAACACCACCAGCATTTGCGGTAGAATCGGATGGGGTGTCAACTGAACCTAGTTCAACAGTCTTATCATCTACAGTCAACGTGGTTGAGTTAATGACAGTCTGAGTACCATTAACGGTGAGGTTACCAGCAATAATAGCATTGCCAGAAACTGTTAGACCAGCACCGATAGTTGTCTCACCAGAGATGATAGCAGAACCAAATAGGTTAGCACCACTAGATGCAACGTTACCAGTTAGGTTACCAGTTACATTACCTACAACTGAACCAGTGTGTGTACCAGCAGTATCACCAGTTACGTTACCTACAACAGCACCAGTGTGTGTACCAGCACTATTACCTGTTAGGTTACCAGTTACATCACCTGTAACGTCGCCTGTAACATCACCAGTTACATTACCGGTTAGGTTACCAGTTACGTTACCTACAACAGCACCAGTGTGTGTACCAGCGGAGTCGCCAGTTAGATCACCAGTTACGTTACCAGTAACATTACCTGTTAGGTTACCAACAAAACCACCTGTGGAAGTAGTAATACCACTAGCACTAATGGTTGTTGCAGTAATACCATTTGTGTTGATGTCGATGTTACCGCCATCGACCGTTAGACTACCATTAACAGTTAGATCATCGTTAACAACAACGTTACCGTTACCATTACCCGAAAGTGCTAGGTTGCTGTTAGTTGTTCTTGAGATGAGACTGTTAGCAGCAACAGCAGATCCGAAGGTAATCGCGTTACCTGCCGAGTTGGTAATGTTAGTACCATCTTCGATCTGAAGTGTGCCTTTAACCTGAACGATACCAGTTCCAGTTGGATCTAGTTCTAGATCACCAGAACCAGAAGTCTGGAACACTAGGTTTTGGTTCTCGTCACAAGAAACGATGATGTTAGAAGAATCTTCCTGAAGAACCTTCTGTCCATTAACATATAGCGATCCAGGACCGATATATACGTCTCTCCAAACTCTCGTTGGGGATCCTAGATCAAAGGTGTCATCTTCTCTAGGAATGATGTGACCACTAACGTCAAGTGCGGTTGTCGATGCACCAGCACCAACGGATTGCATACCGCTGACGTTGACATTTTGGGTAACGACAAGATCCTTGGTTGTTGTTACTCCAGTGATCCTTTGATTAGTTGCTGTGGTCTCATCATAAGAGAGATCACCTGTCACATTAAGATTACCAGCAACCGTAAGGTCCTGGTACATTTCTACGTCTGCGGCAAAAGTAGATACGCCAACGTGGGAGGATAAACCTACGATTCGTTGTTGTACACCACCTGCTTTTGCCAGTTCTCTGGCTCTCGACATAATGGTAGGATATTTTTGACTACCCTATTATTTAGACTTCTGTCAGATTGATCTTGTATCGTTTTCCAGATAGATTGTTGATCATGTAGATTGTCTCAGCGCCCTCTTGTAGAGTCCAGTTACCTTCACTGCCATCAACGTCATTACCACCAGTTCCAGTGTTATTGAAGTGCATGTCAGCGGTGTAAACATTCGCCCAGCGGTTGTTGCTATCACCTAGATCGTACTGGTTATCAGCAGCAGGTTTCCACGAATATGCTGTGCCATGTCCAACGATAACATCTGGAGTTCCATATAGACCATTAGCAAGTGCATCTAGTACAGAAACAGTAGCAACACCAGTAACATTTAGAGTTGAACTCTGTTGGAATGATACTGTAGAAATGCCTGTAGAGTTGAATGTTCCAGTAACAGTGAGGTGCTCAGTATCAATGGTAGTGTTGCTTACATCACCATTAATGTTAGCGTCGATGGTATTTGCTGTGATAATACCAACAGATAGGTTTCTTGCCTCAACATCAATGAAAGTAGAAATACCACTGTTGGCAAAGAATCCATCTGCTCTAAACTCTAGTGCAGTTGCAAGACCAGCGGTAAGACGACCACCGTTAAGGATACTAACATCACCAGTTGTAGAAACTGTATCTACTTGAATACTGCCAATAGTAGCAATGCCAGTAACTTGAAGGTTACGATCTACATGTAGGTCTGTGAAGGTAGAAATACCAGCACCTTCAAACTGACCAACAAATGTAGTTGCTGTGAAAATACCAGCATGATTGGTGTAAGGAATCTGTTTTAGAGTTTCCTCGGCGTGAACATATAGTAGATCATCTGCCTCATTATATCTAAGAGCACCTGCAAATCCTTCTGCTGCAATCTCTTCAAGAGCTTCAGCAGAAGTTAGATCATTAGTGCGACTAGTAATGATATTGTTTCGCTTCTGCGAAATGATTTTACCACTTGCTGTAACGGTACTAGTACCAACCGCTCCAGAAGTAGCACCAAACTCCAACTCACCTTCAATCTTACCACCAAGTTCAAACTTGATAATATCTGGAGTAGATTCTGTAAGTGTGATACCAGAACCAACCCTGATGGATGAAATGCCCCCGAAGGCGAGTCCTCCTTCATCATTGTAGATGTCAAAGTTACCCGAAACATCGGTCAATGACTGTCCACTGCCAACAAATGCGGTTGCAGTTACAACACCAGCGCAAATAATGCCATTGGTAACACCAATGCCAAAAGGAAAACTTACCTTATCATCAGATACTCGGTTGACAATAGTATTTACACGGAGTTTTGACATTACAGGTCCTGGCGGATACTACTTCTTATTCTTAGTTATATTTATGGGTCACAAAGACTCCAAGTTTAGAATATCAACAGTGAAAATCTTACCATCACCGATGATTAGATCTCCGCCTAAGTTGATATCTAGTTCAGGATAGATTGTCCATGCTCTCATAGAGTCTGGCATGACTGCACTATCCAATGTGATAGTTTTAGATAAACCTACTCTGCTATTAAGGTATTCTATGATGCCTTCAGCACCAGGAATATTGGTACCAATACCAATATCATCTGTTGGGTCAACAATAATAGTGGCAATACCAACAGTTGCAGAACCCTGAACAATCTTAGATTGGATGGCGGTAACACCGACACCCTGAAAGTTCATGATGGTGATAGAACCAGCAAATCCAACTGGTGTTACACCTTCATCCTGAACTGTAATACCATCTACAGAACCTTGTGGTGTGATAGGACCCCAACGTCTTGTTCCATCAGCATCACCAAACAAAACATAATCGTTATTTGGTGATAGACCAAGGTTTGGTTCTGCTTCTGCCAGACCTAGAAAGGATTTTTGTGCACCATTAGTGTACTGATTGCGGGACGTTGATAGACCCGCAAAACTAGTAACTCCAACTCTACCGGATAGCAGTCTAGGCATTACTTCGCGTTCTCTAGGATACTAATAACACATTGCATAGTGTTGACAGTTTCACCTTTGATCTTGAGAATATCTCCAGTCTCAAGAACCAGACGACCTTCAATAAATGACATTGCGTCCTGACTAGGAATCTGTGCACGCTGAACAATAGGCGTATCAATAGAGTCCCTAGTATGTTCTACTGTGAACTCAGTCACAGATGTTCCAGTACCAACGTTAGCAACGTTGCCATAGATGATAAGAGCAGCAACACCCGGTGGGCAGGTGTAGATACCAACCGAAGTATTAGTCAGAGTATGAGTAATAGTTCGGAATTTATTAAGTGGAATCGCTGCCATTATTAACCTCCTCCAAGAGAAATGATTAGTGGTGTAAGTGTTGCCTGGATACTCTTGTTAAAAGCGTCTCCAGTAATAGTTCCTGTCTGCTGGTTAATGGTAAAATCATCACCGATCAAGAAGTTTCCTCGTTCATCGGTTGATGTATGAACTACCTTTCCTCCTTCCAGTGATAGAACCTGATTTTCAGGTCTAGTAATACCACCTTGGTTAGGTCTAGCAATCGCGATTGTTACACCAGTTCCGATATATTCAAACGAGTGTGAAGATGCAAGGATCAGAGACTGATTTGCAAACGGAACAGTTGATCCAACACCAACATTTGCAGGAATAACTTGGTCTACTGTAATAGTAGACACACCTGCAGTAGGGGTAGTGACACTATTTATAGTATAGTAAGTAGGACCTAGAACAGCACTTGCAAATGCTGTAGTTAGTCCTGATGTTGGTGGATCGATTGTTACTGTAACACTATCATCTTCACGATACTGTCTACCATTAGCAATCAAATCAATAGATGTAACTGATCCAAATCCAGAAACATTGGCAACAGCGTCTGCTTTAATACCACCTGGACCAGATGGATCGCTGATCGATACTTTTGGAGGATTCGCAGCAGTATAACCTGCACCAGCGTTAGTTACATCAACACGAATAACATTCTGGAATAGTTCTCCGACATAGAATACCTGACCAGAGAATGGTCTTTGTGTACCTAGACCAGAGACAGTAATAATGTTATCCTCTTCGACCATCTCAACGTTAAGTGATCCCGTATATGATACGGTACCAATACCTTGAGCAACTAGACCCTTATTACCAAACGAACTGTTAGAGTTTGTTAGGTCACACTGACCACCAGCACCACAGTAGATAGCAATATCATCACAGATCGTAAAGATCGAAACCAACTGAGCATAACCATTGTTGGTGATCGATACACCAATGCCGCCCTGATTGTACTGTGTGTAGGAGTCAACAACCATGGACTTAAGGTTTGCTGCCTTATTACCATCAATCTTCATACCAATAGAATCTGGTACGAAGTTTGTGCAGTTCCTAATATAAGGAGACTGAGTAATAAATCCAACATACTCAGAACCAATACCAGCAATACCTACATCAGCAGTGAATGATGTGGTAGTTGTAGCAGATACTGATACAAGTACACCTTCTAGTGGTTCGCCAACACGAGGATGACTATAAACTTTATTGTTATTATCAGACCTACATGTAAAGTCTAGACTTGCAGTTGCAAAACCAACCTGAGTAACACCTGCTTCGATACCATGGTCCTCAGGAACCGTGACAGTCATGATACCTGACTTCGGACCATAAACGGCGAAGGTAGGTGTTATCTTGGTATCCCAATCACCAACAGCAATAGCACCAGCGTCAGCACTAATAAAGGTATGAATATTTTCTCTTGGTTCATGGTATGCAATCATTGCACCCGTGCTAGCAGAACCAATAAACGATAGGTTCTGAACAAAGCAACCGTTATCTACCTGGAATAGATCTTTACCATCGTTAATCGGAATAACCTGAGTATTTCTTAGATCATCACCGTCAACGGTGGTGTTTCTAGGCATACTGATTGGGTTATCTTCACGATAAACACCAGGAGATACTTTAACTAGTTGTCCTTCAACTGCAACTGATAGTGCTGACTTGATAGTTCTCTTGGACTTGGCAAGTGTTAGACCATCTCTCAGATCATCACCATCTTCAGTAACGAAGATGACATTAAACTCTGATACACCAGCACCAACCCACTGAAGTTCACCTTCCTCGGTTGCAATCAGTGTGGACTTAGCAAGACCTACACCACCAAACGAGTCAAGGAATGTACCACCAATCTGTACAAAACCATTGGAACTATCACCTGCTGGTCTTTGTACTTGGAACAAATACTCTGGTTGTGTGGTACCAATACCTACACGATCATTATTATCATCATAATAGAACTCGTCTGCACCACCAAACTTGCCGTTTGCTTTTCTATACTGTACTTGGTGTGTTAGACCAGCAGCATTAGTTTCGATCTCAGCAAGATCAGTCCACGATATAGCAGTACCAACAGAAATAAGTGCCTGTTGGTTGTTACCAGCAACATCATTGGTGTCAAATAGACGACCTTTTATCCTAGCGTCTGTTGCAACATCTAAGTCATATACTGGTTGTGTAGAACCAACACCAACCTGACCAGCAGCAACAACACCATCAAAGTTTGCAGTTCCAGCAACATCAAGAACATAACCGGGGTTAGTTTTACCAACACCGGTCCTGCTCGTATCTGCTTCTACGTGAAGGGCTTCGTCTCCAACCTGGAGACCAATGTCAACATTAAACTTCTTATTGACAGATGCCATCCCTTAAGTCACTCCTACGTTATTGGTATTTATTGTTATCAGAAGATAACCATGAAGTGGAAAGCATTGTTTTGTTTATCGCCACCGTCACTTCGAATCTGGACAGTAAACTGATTAGTGCTCCTGTCGGTAATGTAGATCATATCATCATCACCTTCTGCAGTAGCAATAACTGTAAAGTCATTGTTTCCTGGTCCATTAGATAATGTGACTCGATATGTTCCTGTGCCTGTTCTGGCAGAGCTAGCAACATTTTGACCGTATGACAAACTACCACTGTTTCCAGTAATCCTACCAAAAGCACGAACACCAAAGACTGGTGCATTACCACTTTGACCAGAGATGTGCTCTGATCCTAAGAAGTTATTAGGAATGGAGATCTGACCACCAGTAACAACGATAGTAGTTCCATCACCTTCTAGTTCAGAAGGAATATCACTAATACGTGCAAGAGTATCAGAACCACCAGGAATATTGTGGTTGTTCAAACTAGATGCAGTAAGTGCACCTGTGCTCATGCTTCCAGATGATAGTGCACCGGAAATACTACCAGAAGCAGCACTGATTGCACCAGAAATGGTAGCAGAACCAGCACTAAGTGCACCAGTAATGGCAGCAGAACCAGCAGTGATTGCGTTTGTGATCGTGGCAGACAGTGCAGATAGTGCACCACTGAAGGTACCATCTACAGCAGTAATGTCACCAGTGAAGTCACCATCTACTGCATCAATATTACCACTGAAGTCACCATCATTAGCATTAACATCACCAGTGACTGTGATATTACCACCACCAGTGATATTGCTACCCACATTCAATGTAGTGCCAACGTCAACAGCACCAGTGGAGTCAAGAGTTGTTACATCTACATTTGTAAATGTGGAGATACCAGCGTTTAGATCATCAAACTTGTAACTATCACTGTATAGTGATTGTGAAACTGGAGCAAATCTTCTCCATCCTGTTGATGTCTTAACCCAACCAGCATTACTACCAGAAGTAGGAGTAACTTTGAACAGAATGTTGTTCTGACCATCAGACTCTGGAGGTGTATTCTGCGAGATGCCAACATAAACACTAGCACCAAGGTTACCACCACGGTTACCTCTTAGGAGGATGTCAATAACCTCAGTGTTACCGTTACTGTATAGGTTATTGTTAACAATCAGTTCATCTAGTTCTAGGAATGTAGCAACCTCTTCCTCTTCGATGAATGTCTCATCACCACCAAGGAACTCAACTTCACCAGTAGAAACATCGATTCTAGTCTGTCCGATGTAGTAATCACCCACATCATCCATACCAGTGTATGCAACTAGACCACCTCTAGTTTGTACTGACTGAGATAGAAGTTTCTGCTCGTCGGTTAGGATTCTATCCTGTGTCTGCGGCATTGCAGTAGAATAGTTACCTGGACCAAATCCGACATATTCAAATGTATGACCGGAACCACGGAGGATAGAATATCTTCTAGTCTCTGTAGGGATAACCTTAATCTTCTTAACAGCAACACCATTATCATGTGCAACAGCATTAGTTCCCATTGCACCACGAATAACAGTGGTGGCATTAGTATTTGAGACTCTAATAATCTCATCACCAATCAACAGGAAGTCACCCCTGTTGATCATAGAACTATCTTCTAGTGCGATGGTTGTTGATGTTGCTGTAAATCCAGAAGTGTTGAGATAAGTATGAGCACCACCATAAATGTGGACGAGTCTATCTTCGCCACGGCGTGCAATACCATCAGAATATGCACTAACTGTACCTGCCATTGCTGGAGCAGGAATGACACCAGGGAATCCAACAAAGACTGACAGTTCTTGACCAGTACCAATACGATCTTGGATGTAATGTGTGCCGTTATAGACAGCAGAATCACCAGTACAACCTTCGATAACAATAAAGTCTCCTTTATCGAATCCGAGATCTTTCTCAATGATGACTGTTGCAATACCTGTTAGGGCATCACATGCAATAGAAGTTACTCCGGTAGAAATACCAGCATGATAGACATAACCACCAGATTGTGCTACTGCATCGACTGCATCACCAGTGTAGGTAATCTCTTTGGAACTTGGAATCGCTGTGATCTTGAATAGACCATTATAGGATTCACTACCAACACCAACAATCTGAACAACATCACCGATTCTATTGTCAATCTCACTTACAGTGATACTTGCTTCAGTAGGACTACCTTGATCTGGGATACCTCTGATTGTCAGAATATCATTGATGCTGTAGTTAGAACCATGATCAACAATCGAAACAGATGCTACCTGACCAGAAGCATTGATGGTAACATTAGCAGTAGCACCCTTACCAGCACCACCTTCTAGTTGTACGTTAAAGTAGTTCTCAGTAATACCAGAACCAGATCCTAGATTAGATCCATTCGAAGAAAGTGTGAATGCCTTAATACCATTAAGGTTGTGGTCTACCAGTGTATTGATAGTCAAATCTGTGCCACTTACACTAGCACCAGTAATACCAATACCAACACCGAGTTCTTCAATCAAGGACTCAATGTTTTCTCTAGAGGTAGAGTTCTTTGGATCACTTGGTTCTACAACACCAATATCATCTCTTTGTGCATAAGATTTAGTTGGTGCTGGATCATCAACAGGATTATCTCTATCAATCCTTGGGAACAAGTATCCAGTCTTGACAGAGAACTTGTTGTTATCTACGTTGAAAGGTGTTACCTCTGGTTGTGCAACATATCCCTTGAGTAGAAGATCATAAACACCATCTTGGATGTCCTTCTTATACTCTTGGATATCATAAGCATTGAAGATCTGGAAGTCATTATCTACCCCACGCTTCACAAAGTATGGGATGCTGGTTCTACCAGAACCAACAATAGATGCATCATTCCTTGTATATGGAGTGGTGCCAGTGATTGTAGAGATACCACCTGGATCAGTGTTGATACCAATAGTGAATGTCTTACTATCAGTAACGCCTAGAACGTTAAACTTACCATTGAATCCGGTGTTATCTGTACCAGACTCATTGTTATCAGACTTTAGACGATAGACCTGTACTTGATGACCAACCTTCAGTCTATGTGGATTCTGACAAGTAACTACACCAACGTTAGAACTCCATGATGCATTGATAATAGCACCATCTGCTCTCATATCGAGTTCAGATGTTAGACTGGTATTATCATTCTGATAGTTGGTATCATCAATGATAGAACCTGTCTGCTGCAGAGTGAATCCATTCTGCGGTGGTGATGCCAATGGTGTAGACTTAGGAATAACAAGTCTAGGCATGTAGACCTTGTTTCTGTTAAGTCTGGTGTCTGGTTTTCTGGTTAGAGTTGATACTCTTGTCTTAGGAACAAGTGATCCCTGGTTAGAAACAATCGCTGCTCGTAGTGAGTTACCTGCACCAACATTGACGTACCAACCATCAGCATCAAACTGTACTGGGTGACCTGGATCACCAGCAACTTTGTCAGATACAGCAGAAATAATCCTTAGACTGCCACCAATGTTGTTGATACCAACAAGGCTAGCATTAGACAATGCATTAGTCTCAGTGGTTGCAATCCTGATCTGGTCTGCATTTAGAGAATCAGTAATGGCATAGTACAGTCTATTGTGATCTAGACCATCAGGGAGAGAACCATCATCAGAGATGATTCTGATCGACTCACCTGGCAAGAAACTATGTTCTTCCTGTAGAGTAAATGTATTACCTGTGATAGAGTTGATGCCAGATGTTCTACCAACTTTGATCTCTTTAATAGCAGATACTCTGCGGTCTGGATCATTGAAAGGAACCGGCATTAGAATGTCGGCATCATAAACAAGACTCTCGATGTTGACCGAGATCTTATCACCAACCTTAGCACCTAGTTTATACTTATTGATGGTGGTTTCTGGAACATTGGTGATCTGTTCAAACCCATCAATGTATAGTTTAGTGTCTGTGCTTGCAGTAGCAGTTTTTACTGTGGCAATAGACTTAAAGTTGATCGTCTGATCATTCTTACTGATACGCTCAGGTGGTTTAATCGATGTGATATATGCAGTATCATCCTTAGTAAATGCTTCAGGACGGAAACCATCAGACTCAAACGATTTAGCACCAAAGTTAGAGTTAGAGTTGGTGATAGACATATCACCACCTGCCTCAGACAGGAAGTGCTGAGCATATCCGATAGCGAATACCGAAACTGCCTGAATGATGGCGTTGTTTGCAACACGGACGTGGAAGTTCTCCCAGTCGGGTTTGTGACGCGCTAAACTGTCCGTGTGTAGGGATACACTAGTACCTAGGGTTGCTTGATCCTCCCAGACGCCTGTAGTGGGGTTATACTTAACGTATGCGTCGTCATCCTTGTTCAGGGAGACACCAGTGAACTGGGCAACAACCATGGACTTAAATCCAGTTGCCTTATCACCATCACAATCCATGCCGCTAAGACCGAATACAGATCTTACCGAACAGTTGAAAATATATGGAGAAGCAGACTGAACACTATCACTTTCAATCGTTACAAATGCTTGCTTACCTACAAGACTTGGAGTTGATGTAGATACTGGTGGATTGGATAGTGCGTATGTAAACTTGGTTGAGGAAGGAACAGATGTAACGAGGAAACTTCCATCATACTCCGCATTATCAACACCAAAGATAAGAATAGGTGTCGCTACTTCTAGTTGGTGTGGAGTGCTAGTTTCTACCGTAACGATAGAAGTTGCAGTAGGATCTGTTGGGTTCAATCCAGAGTATAGATCGGTGATCTGGATGTCACCAATCTGGGAGATAGCACCAACGATTCTACATTCGTCGATGGTCTTCTCAAAGTCTGTATTTGCAGGATAGTTTGGTAGTGCACGACCAGAACTTGCACCATAAGCTTGAGTAAGCTTATAGTAATACATGTCTAGGTCAGTATTACCCTTACCTGTGATTTCATTGACACCATCAGCATACCTGAAGCAGGTTAGTTTGTGGTGTGAGAAGTCTGGTTTGAATGTGCTTACAGTATAATCCTTGTAAACACGATCGTTAGGATCTCCATCAAAGAATGTAAATCCAAAGAACCAACATGCACCAGTAACACGGAAGATCGTGCTAGGTTTGATGCTATCATTCAGTGGGTTTGGAACAAACTTAGGACGGATCTTTGTCTTTCTTAGATCCTGACCAACGATGGATGTACCACGAGGCAGAATAACACCACCATCAACAGAGTTGAAGTGATGTAATACATTATTTGGATTATTGATATCAAAGTTAGTACCAGCAGAAAACTGGTCAATGGTTTTTACCGTACCATTTACGTCAGTAATATTTCCACTTGTGTCGATTGCATAACCTGGACGGTTATCAATGTAGTGCACACCTGGAGACACCAGGATTGTAGTTTTGTCAAATTTATCGTTATCTTTACCAATCTGGTACGAAAATCTCGCAGACTCGATCAGCGCACGCTGAATCGTCTTGAAAGGACGTGCTCTGGAGTTACCAGTATTACTAATATCGTCGGTTGCATCTAGTTCAAGGGGGTTGACATAGATGACATTTCCTTGAACATTCTTGAGAAAGTTCTCTAGTCTACTCAGCGGCATAGCCTATAAATACCAACACCTATTTCAATGTATTTATACCATGGCTATTGGTCCGAAGACTGAAGCACTGATTGAAACTTACCGCGAAGATATTAAAAATAAGCGTACTAATATTGAACAGATCAATGAGACCAAGAAGGGATATGATGTCAAAGATAGTGAAGGAAACTCCCTTGCCAGGATTGAAAATTTAGACGTTGTAATCGATAGATATAGTCCAGCAACTAAAGGTCTTGACACAGAAGTTCTAAGAATCAACGGACTGATTCAAGATCTTCAAACACAGATTTTAAATGTATATACTGGTGCAGCAGCAGTTGGATGTGCAACGTATGCTGGCGATGATGAAACACCAGTGGTTGTGATTGTGCAGGATCAAGTTAGAAGATATAACTGGTCTTTCTCTGGTGATAATCCGTTCGCAGAATCAAACAGTGTGATGACAAGTAGTCACATTGGTATGGGAACATACACGGGTATTACTACCACTGGAATCGGAACATTCTATTTTCTTAGAACAACCGGATTGGGTGATGATGAGAACACTGAATGCTCTGGATATGCATCATCAGTCACCTCATTGGAATCACAAATCGTGACATTGAGAGCACAAAGAGATCCTATCCAACAGGCAGTCAATAACCTGAAGCAAGATCGTGCTGAATATGAACTTCAACGATATGGATATGATAACGCTATTAGTCAGTTAAATGAAGAGATTGATGAGAAAGAACAAGCAATCGTAGACTTACAAAACTCTGACTATACTGGTTTTTACTTGGAGTGATCTTCTTCCACTTTAGGTGGGATCATAGGATCTTTTTCGCCACGTACAATGGCACAAGCTCTGACGTAGAAGTAGGAATCAGTTTTATTCGCATTTTCCAATGCTTCCTTTACTCTTTGCCAGTTCTCTATAGTATGCTTGTCCATTAGAGTTACTAGAAGTGACTAGTAACTATTTACGCTTTGGGTTTCTCTTGCGTTTTAGTTTATGTTTTGGATCCCAGTCAAACTTGGTAGCATCATCAGACATAGCTTTACACCGTCTGACATGAGACCCGAACTCGATCCTATTGTGGGAGATATGACCGCACAGAGGACAACGTATTTGTTTTTTTGGTTCCTCAGATCCCCGAGACATAGACGACCTCTGTGCTATCTTCGTTGTCACGAACAACCTCCAGTACGCTCATGAACTGATCAATAGTATCACAAAGGATCTCACGACAAGACCCTTTGTCACCGTACATGGCAAAGGTACGGCTCAAAATGTCCACCTCAATCAGATTGACTGTTTCTTCTTGCTTTGGACGACGCATTAGGGGTGCTTGCCTTGGAAGTATTTATTTTAGCAGGTGCTGGTTCAGGAGTCAAGCTCTCAGCAGTAACGGTGTAGTATGCCCTCAGAGACCCGCCAGCACCGCTACGGATGATGGCACGGGTTCCCCACTCAATACGGTCCACATACAGTTCCTGCGCCGTTCCCACCGCAGTCAACTGGACATTGATAGTCTCAACCTTGATCTTGCCTTTCCATTCTTCAGGAAACTCAATGATGCCGTCTACTGTGACGACTCCAGACGCTGTAAGCATGATTCTAAATGTTCAATACGTGTGTTTTGTTCTTTGATTGCTTCGACTAAGAGTGCTACAAGGTTTTCGTACTTGACACCCTTGACTTCCATACGTTTGCCGTCGTTTCCGTCAATCGTACTATCTATAACAACTTCAGGAACGACTTTTTCGACTTCTTGTGCAATGAAACCTATTTGTGTGCCTGGATAGTTGCGTTTTTGATCCCAGTGTGTCCAATCAAAAGTAACACCCTGGAGTGCCAATACTTTACTCAGAGAACTGGTAAGAGGTTTGACATTAGTCTTCAGTCTAGCATCAGAATGACTGTGTAGAAATGCTAGTGGTGTGCCGTTAAACTTCCAGAAACCTACCAGATCACCTGATGGCGATGGAAGTGTTTGTTTCAGTGCTGCTGTAGTGTTCTTAGGTTCTGCTGCTGTCTTACCACCTACCTCAACTGCCTTGCCAACACGACTGAACAAACCAATCATGTTCTTGATACCAATCGCATTCCATAAACCAGTGTTATTAGAAACACCGAAGAAGTTGCTCAGACCAAGGTTATTCATATAACCGGTGTGCTGTGTGCCACCAGTTACATCTAGACCAAGTGTTGGAATACCTGGAGAAAATGGTGGAATAGCAGGACCGATATTTACAACAGCACGGGCAAATCCGATGTTAGTGGGAGCACCAAAAAATGCTGTACCTGATACTGCTAACGTGCCATCAAATGGGATCTTACCATTCAATGTCAGTAGAGACTGATCAGTCTTGAGTGGAATGGTAGGACCAATGTATACTTTTTGTGAAGAAATCTCTGGTGCTTCCATTATACTCCTAATACGATGTTGCTGATTAGACTTTCAACCAGATCGTTGACACTTGTGGGGATCAACTTAGTTTTTTTCTCAAAGATAACAACAGGAGAACCTGATAGGATATTCCATCCTGTTGAGTGTGATAGTAAGGTTTGAGATGCCGTTGTTGTCACATTGGTTCCAATAAGAACTAGATTATTATCTGCATCCAAACGGATGTTCTTCTTGGAGTTCATAACAATACCGTTATCAGCAGATGTCGTCTCCATTACAATAGAGTCTGCCTTTACGCTAAACTTACCTCCACAGTTGATATTAAGATCCCCATCGGAATAGATGTTGAGTGGACCCTCACCCTGTGTAATGATGTTAGATCCTTTCTTGTTACTTACTGCACGCAGTTCCCATCCACCATCTTCGAAAATGCGAAGACTGGAACCAGATCCACCAGCAAGTTGAACATGCTTTCTTCTGTTAGTCTTTAGATCCTTATTGTCAACTCCAATATGGAGAAAACCTGCTTCAGGATCACTTATAGTTACTGGTACTTTGTCTGTCATCTAGCAACACAATCCACGACACGAATCAACTTAGCATTAGAAGGTATTGTTCTCTTCTTAACCTTGCTTACACGGGTAAACTTCAATACTGGTCTGATGAATGCACCATTACCAGTTGACGTATTTATCGTTAGATCTGGGATGGTATCTATACCAAATCCACCAGACTTGACTGTACCACCAACGATTTCACCATCTTCTGTCAACACTGGTGCAATCACGATAGGTTCTCCATCAGGACCAGTTCCTGTAATAGTATCACCATCACTATATCCAGTACCAGGAGAGATAACTGAAATATCATCTACCTCACCAATCGTATCATTACCATCAGTATCAGAAGATCCACCAGTAGATTCCTCTGGTAGTTGAGTACCTGGAGCTGGTAGATAACCATTACCAGGGTCATCAATAATGATATTAACTACCCTTCCATCTTCCACTACAGGTGTTGCTGTAGCACCCCTACCATTTCCACAAGAGTCAACAATCGATACGAATGGGTTACTACTATAACCCACACCAAAGTCTGTCATATCAACACCGACAACATTACCGAAACTATTAACAACGGCGTTTGCAGCAGCACCTAGACCACCACCACCGAAGATCTCGATAGTTGGTGGTCCACATTCCAATACATATGGGTTACATCCACCAGCAAGTGCCTGTGCTGCTTCACCACCAGCTGCAATATCTGCTTCAGATTCACCAAACCAACTGCCGATAGTATTTTGAACGTCCTCGTTAAGGTTTGATAGTTTACCTGATGCATTAAGTGCATTCTGGAAGTTTGCAACATCCTTTTTAACTGGTCCGAAGTTAGTTGCCCAGTCATATGGTTCTGGTGGACAGATGTCACCTTCACAAGACAAGATCTTGAGTCCTGCCTGTGCATATCCTACTGCCTTATCAACATAACTCATAAACGTTCCAATACCACCAACAATATCATTGATTGCACCCATGGCAGGACCAATCGCTTTTAGAATCTGGTTAGTGATATTGTTGATCAAACCACCGATGAATCCTTCTGCAGCACATAGTGGTAGGTTTGCAAACTTGCCGATCATCTGTGTAAGGAAGTCGGAAACAAAGTTTGTAATGCCTTTGATTATATTCTCGATCACACAAAAGATAGTATCAACCGCCTTCTTGATAGCAATATCTTTGAGGAAACTTTCTGGTACTAGGAAGTCAATGATACTCTCAACAATCTTATAGATCTCTTCAAACAAAAACTTACGAGCAAGTCTAAACAAACTTGCAAATGCTCCAGAGATAATACTAGATGCTTGTCGGATTAGTGCAGGAATATCTGAAATAAGTCCTAGAACTGGATCAATATAACCAGATTTAAACTCTTTGAGTCCGTTAGTAACCTCAACAAATGATGCAAGAACTCTTGCAACATCGGACATGAATCCCTGTCCTGCCTTACATTCCTTGGCAACCGAGACTACAATCGGTTTCTCATCCTGAACTGACTGTCTTGATTCTCCACCGTCAGGAGTTTCACCTCTTTGTGGTCGTGTGACCCCGTTGTTTCTTGTTTTACCACCGTCTGTTCTACTATTTCCAGCACTAAGTCTTAAAGTCTCTGGATTATCAATAGGTTTAAAGAACGATCCACCTTTCTTAAGAACTTCTTCCCAAGCAACTGCATTCTCTTCATTCTGACCACTAAACAATGAACCCCAAATGATTGGGATCTGACCATCCTCACCGTCTAACCAAAATCCTACTACAGTTTCACCACCACGAAGGGCAAAACTTGTACCACCAAACTGCTTACCACTTCCAAATACTGATGGTGTAAGGAAGTGTGCCCAAGGCAACTCCTCGTCTTTTACTTCTATACCAGGAGGATGTGCTCCCAAGATACGAACCTTTGCACGATATCCATACTTAATACTAAAATCACGCCAAGATTCATCAGTGGTTACTTGACCAATAAACCACTGAAGTCCGTCTTTTCCTACAAAATTTACCTTGGGAAACGTTTGATCAAGCATCGCGTTCTTGGGAAGTCTTCCAGAAGTATTCTGATTGATCGCCTAGACCATCTTGTCTATGCCCAGACTCAACCTCATAGATTCTGGTAGATACCTTGAAGTCAGGCATCTTAGGTTCTGCTGGTGTCAAACTATTGTCATAGATTCGCATCCTATTGTTAGGATACAAAGCAAACTGACCATTCTCTAGTTCGATTAGGTTGTGTGACTTGTGTTCTGCTGGTGTTTCAGCAGTGCTATAGTCAATCACATCCGGATCATGATGATAGTTATCTAGGGTACAGATGTATGTGCCCTTAATATGACCAAAATCCCTAGTATATATCTCGTAATCAGCAGAACCTGTGATTTGTTTGGTGATTGCCGTTACACCATAGTCCATACAGTTCCAGAACTGTAGGTTAGGTAGATCTAGATC
>CEOO01108644.1_pt1 | contig 24851 bp, 19 predicted proteins | sample 530321 | NCBI WGS metagenome assembly CEOO01 (sample SAMEA2619927, study PRJEB7988) | marine metagenome | biome: marine biome (ENVO:00000447); feature: surface water layer (ENVO:00002042); material: "saline water (ENVO:00002010), including plankton (ENVO:xxxxxxxx)" | depth 5 m
ACTGCCCATACTCTTTCTACTGTACCATCATCACCTGATATTATTAGCTGACCTTTAGCAAACCACACACCATTTAAACCACCTGCACTAGATTGTGCTGTTGCTTCTTCTGTCCAGGTAGTTCCATCAAACTTTATAAGTTCTGAGTTGCTAGTAGTATCTGCAGTTGTTAAATATAGTCCATTACCTACAGCAGCTATACCTGTAAAGTTATAGTTTATTGTAAGTGATGTATAACTAGAATCAGTTACTTCTCCCCAAGTATCTCCATTGTCTGTAGATTTATAAACTTTGTTTAAGTCTGTAACATACAGATGACCATTGGTAAGCTGTGCTAAATAGTTATTAGAACCTTCAAATGTTGTACCTGAACCGCCACCATCACCTCTAACATTTTCATCTTGTGTTGTATATAGTAAATGAACGTGGTAAGAAGTTTCATCATCTGCGTGAAATACATCTACACCTTTACTATCAAAAAATCTAGTCACATCTTTTTGTGAATTGTTTCTTTTATGTGCAGAGTCTAAACCTTGACCACCACTAAAGTCTGACCTAGAAAATATCTGACCTATGTTTGTAGTAATATCTTCAGGGTTTTGTTTTAAGTTTATTTCTTGACCAGGGAACTCTGCAGTAGATATAGTCATCTGTCTGTTAGGTGCAATAGCAGCTCTAAACAATAAATCGTCTAAAGCTAAATCATAACCTTTTCTTTTAGGGTTAGTTACTTCAGAGGTTAAAGGTACTCTAGGCATTAGGTATATGAAATCTTGTTGATACTTACTGGTTCTGGATACCTAGCTCTTAAATCCTTTCGTGCTTGTTGTATCAATGCTCTTTGATATTGTATTAAAGAGTTTCTAATTGATGATGCAGAGTTAACAGGAAAGCTTTGTGCTTGCATAGATTGTGTAATATTCTCTGCAGTTGCAGCAGGTATATCTCTACCTGCAATCATTTGTGCTGCTACACCTGCCATAACAATAGGTTCATATTCTGTTTCTAGTCCTATCTGTGCAAGTGTTGTATCTTCTACATCTCCATCACTATCGTAATCTCTTACATCTAAAAACTTTTTCTTAAAAGTTACATACACTGTATGACCAGAAGATACATTGTAAACTTGTACTGCATTAACTTTATCTGGTCCATTGGTATATGTAATAGTTTGTGATACACCATCTGCATCAGTGTAAGTAAATGGATTTGGTAAATCTATTAACTCTACTGCTACTCCTTGAAACATAGTTCCTGTTTCATCTGAGCCTGCAGAAAAGTCTGTGTACTGTGATATTGCTTTTATAGGTGCTATTAAGTAGTTATCATATGTACCACTTAATGCTATGTATCCTACTTTAGCTGATACACTTTTAGTTTCTGTTGCAAATAATGTAGGATATAAATTATGTATTTGGTCTGATACTGCATCAAATACAGTATTTCTTGGAAAGACAGGATTAATTCTCATTACATCATCTACTGAATGTTCAGCAAGTGTTGTTCCTCTAAAAGCTCTTTTAACTGTTAACTGTTCTGCTGAAGTATTTAAAGCAGTAACTAACATCAACTCTCTGTTTACTTCTACTACAGCACCTGGTTCTAGTAAATCTTCTTCTTCTGATGTTAGGTAATCTGATTCATATTCTACTGTTTCATCAGTAGCATCAGCATTCATAGCACCTCTTAAAACAGAAAAAGATTGTATGTCGTCATTTGGCTCTAGGTACTCTCTGTAAACTCTATCTACTAAATTACCTATTGTACTCATATCTCACCTATGATAGCACAAGAAAAGGGTGGAGGTGGAGTTCCACCCTAATCTTGTAATTAAATTAAGCTACTGCTTGAATCTTGCAGTGGTATGAAGGAGGACCAAATTCGAATCCCATCTCCATATAAACTGCTTTACCAATTCTAGCGTTAGCATCTTGGTCTAAGTCACGTACGAACACAGTACCAAATCCTGGGATGTTGGTAAATACTGGTTGTATGTAAGCTAGGTCAAGAATGAACGCAGAACCTGCTGGCATAATGTCTGGGTCAATAACCATCAATCCAATAGAACCGAATGGGGTTACTACTGTATCAATGTCAACACCTGCAACATTTCTATCTCTAGGAATGATTGCACCTGTTATACCCACATTACCACCGATAAGTTCTGTGTTAAGGTCCAAAAGTTGTTTCGGACTTACACATAGAACAGGTTGCTTTAATGGTGCGTGAGCATCATAAAGAAGCTTCATTGCACCTGCAATAGCATCAAAAGAAAGAACTCTAGCTGAGCCAGAACCATCTCCTGCAGCGTCATTGTAGAAACAATTACCACCTAGTGGATTTAATGCTCCTGTGTTTGAAGTATTCTTGTTTGCATTAACCCAATGGTCAATACCCCACATTTCTCTAGTTCCTGACCCTGGAGTGGTATTAGCACCGTCAGAGAAAGAACCATTGAATGCGAACCACTCAACTTCTCTTGCTATTTTTTCCATTGTCTTTTCCATTTGAAAAGCAAATTCGTCTGCCACTGGGCTACCACCAAAGAAAGCCAATTTGTCACCAGCAGTTGTTGTTCCATCTCCATCTGAGGAGTTAACAATGTTGTCTGATAAATCAAATGGGTTTTGATTTGCGGTAGATGCCAAAGCGGTATATGTCATTTGTACACCCTTGTGGAAAATCTGAGTTACATAAGTGTATGCAGCTCTGTCTCTTCCAAGATATTCTGTGGGTGATGAACCTTCTTGTCCTTTAGCTGGTTCTGAAGAAACGGTTGCATTATCTTCTACTTGGACTTGCCAAAATGTAGAGTTTAATGTTTTGCCGCCATTCAAACCACCAACTGCGGTAAGTAAAGGTGTTCTTTGACCACCAACTTTGAACAATTCACCAGTGAAGTTATTAATATGTTGGGCGTAGATAGTATCGCTACCTGCACCACCTAGGCTTATGTCTGCCATATTTTATCTTCTCCTATATAAATTATTCTTTTAGAGAATCTAACATTCGCAGTTTTGCGTTTATAGAATCTCTTGTGCTTGTGTTTGAGTCATTAATGAATTTTGAGAACTCTGATTTTACATCAACAGGTTCTGCATTTACACCAAGTTTATTAAGCTGCTCAACTCTTGATTGAGCCTCAACTACATTGTTAGTAACATTGTCACTAGGTTGTTTAGAATTACTAACTTCTCCAAACTCTTGAGCAACAAAATCTTTTATAGCATCAACAGATACTTCACCATCATAGAGTTTTGTAACAGCTTTACCTAATCCCTTATCTGCTTCTAGTCCTAGTTGACCTAAAGCACTGGTCATAGCTTGTGCTTTGAATTGTTTATTCTCAGCTTTAAGCTTTTTATACTCTTCTCTAAGTTGTTTGATTCCATCTGTAGATTCATCTACAACTTCTTCTGTAGTATTTACTTGTTGTGTATTTTCTTCCATTATTATCTCCATTTTCTCTAGCATATATTTATCCCATAGTATTAATCGCTAGGTAATTAAAGGGATTTACACAAGGGTTTACGAATGACAGATAACACACCTTGGCAATGTTACCGAATCCCAGCCCTATATTTTGTGTGCCGAACCTGGCAGGCACTACATCTAGTATAGCAGAATTATTTTTCTGTCAAGCCAGTTACAGCACCTTCTTGTGATTTTGCTGCACCTAGTTGAACTGCTGATTCTGATACATTTTGAGCTTGTATTGCTGCTAATTCTTGTGATGTTTCTAAGTTGCCTAAGTATTGTGCCTCTAGTATTTCCATTGATGTAGGAGCAGAATCTCTACGCTGCTGTCTTGCAACCCTAGCTGTAATTAAAGCTCTATCAACAGCAGCTTGAAATGTTCTCTGCGCTTCAGATACTTGTAAGCCTGCACCTACTAAACTTTCAATAGAAGTTCTACTAGCTTCAACTCCCGCAACTGTTTGATATTGGTTACCAACTTTAGCTATATTTAATCTTCTATTTAAAACTTCTGCATTTATTTCTGGGTCTATTATTAATGGTATTAATGCAGCTTCATCTAACTGTATAACATCTCCTAACTCAGACGAATAGTATTCTTCATAAGCAGATAACACACCTCTTTTTTGTTCAGGCGTTAAGTTATCTAGCTGTCTTGTAGCAACAGATAATCTAGAAGCTAGTTCATCTGGGCTAACATTATTTTGTACAAGTTCTGGAAATAGTGTATCAATAACTTGTGCGCCATATCCACCAATACCATACTCATTAAAGTGTATTAATGATGCTTCTTTATTCTGTAAGTATGTAGCTTCAGACATTCTAAGTGAGCCATCATCTCTTGTTATACCAGGAAATACTTTTTCATAACTATCACTAGACCTCATTCTTGCTAATGCAAATGTATCTTCACCGCTTTCTATGTATCCTGCAACATACTCGTCTATTAGTTTTCTACCTTCTACTGGTGCTAACTTAGTTAGCCAAGGCATTAATACTTGTGCTTGTTGTGGTGTAAAGTCCACTGCAGTTTCATCTACAGGTTCTTGTGTAGTCCAACCCTCATCTTGTGTTTTTCTAGAAAGTTCAGACTTTTTTTCATTATTTCTTCTGTAATACTGAGCGTTAGCAACAGCACCATCTTTATATATTTTTACTTGCCTTCCGCCTTTAGGTGCGTTTTTATCTACAAATGTATTATCTGCCATTATATACCCCTTATCACATTACCACCTAAACTCCTATTCATAGAAGAAGCAACTGTTCTCCCAAAATATTCGTTACCAGTTTCGTATGCTTTTTTTCTCATTGATTTACCTGCATCTTGAAAATCTAAACCTACTGTTTCTAAAAAATAAGTGTCCTCTTCATCTGGAGAATCTCCAAATATAGAAGTATATAGCTGTTTGTATGGTCCAACTATTTGTCCATAGTTTAAATTTTTACCTGCATATTTTTCAAAGAATGGGTCGCTATCAAATAAGCCTTGAAGTATTTCCTCTGCATCACTTTGCTGGTCTGTAGAAACTAAAAATGATATTTCTTTTTTTGTTTCCTCATCTAGACTTTGATAGCGTGCTTGACCTAAATACCTAATGCCTAATCTCTCTGCTTCTTTAGCTTTTCTAAAATCAAATGCACCTAGACTATATTTTATTTCTCCGTCTACTTGTTCTTCTATAATATTTTTAAATGATAAATATCTAGCATCTGATTCGTTTAATTTTTCTACTCCTGTGTAATGTTTAATAAATGTATCTAAGTTAGCAGAATTTAAATATCCTCTAGTAAATACATCAACTAAATTTTGATAACCCTCATAGTTGCTGTCTATAAAATCTTCAACATCAATTCCTATTTTTGTAAGTGTAGTATTTACAGTATCTATCGAAGCATCTCTTAATTCACTTAACCTAGCGTTAGTATCGTAATCAGGATTTTTTAAACCACCAGCATTTATAAACCTAATTTGTCCAACAGTCCAATCAGATTTTAATTCTTTTAATCTAGGGTCGTTTTCATCTATTGCTTTGTCTAACCATAAATGCTCTAACAATAATGCCATACCTGGTGCGTTAATTACATTGCCTTGTTCATCTCTAGTTACTTCGTAAAACCAAGGTGCATAATCTTTATACAAGGTTATAGTTTCTTCAAATATTTCTGCTGGATTGTAATCATCCATATTGTCATACTTGTTAGATATCATTGATGCTGTTAAAGATGTATGTCCTAATAACAATACATCTTGTACATCTTGATAACTTAGTTGTGGTGGTAACTCTCTATCATCACTTAAACCATTTGGCTTTACTGTTCCGACATCATATGAAAGGTATGCTTCTTTATCTGTTAAGTCACCAAGCAAATCTCCTACGCTATAAAGGTAATAATATTTACCTGTATCTGTATCATAATAAATATAATCAGGCGTTGGTTTAGTGGAGTATCTCCATTTGTTTTGTTCTGTCATTCTTGAGCCTGACCTTCCATAGTTACTGGCATAGTCTTGTCTATCTCAGGTTTAGACGGTTCTAAATTAGAAGTATCAAAACCTTTTAATATGTCTTTGCCTTTATTGTAAACAGCGCCGTGTAGACTTTGGTCACCAAATATAGCGTTCTCTATTTGTAATGTAGGTGACAGGGCAGCGTGTTGACTAATAATATTTACAGCTTCTTCCATAATTCTTTCTTCTACATTACCACCTAATACTTCTGTTCTATCATCTACTAAACCTAATGCTTCTCCAAATATCATTGATTTTTCAAGTTGCATTTGTGTCATATTAGAACCTCCTAGCCTTAGCAATCCTGCAACCATATTATTCAATTCATATGTAAGAAAAGCAGAAGCTACTGCTGGCATTCCTAATCTAGTTAACCCAAACGCTACTGCTTCTTCTATAGGGTCAATGATAGGACCTAGTGCTTTAAGCACACCGTATTTTAAATCATTTGCTTTTTCTATTGCGGCATAACTAAAAGGGTTTTTTAATTCTGACTTTGGCATATATCCAAACTCTACATTTCCTTTGTTAGAGTAATACACATCCCCTGCATCAACATTCATACTTACAAGTTCTGAATTGTAACCATTTCTTATATAGTTTTGAAGTGCCTCGTCTGCTTGTTTTTTATTAGCAAACACCCAATCATTTGGATTAATAATATCTTCTGAACCTCTAGGTACAATTTTATAAATAGTAAGTTTGTTGTCTACTAATTCACTTACTCTACCAGCAGCTTCATAACCTTCTAATAAACTATTAGTTGGCTTTCCATTCCAACCTCTAATTTCATTATTAAGAATCATCAAAGGTTTGCTACCACCTCTTTGATGTGATAAATCAAATCTACTAATAGGGTTGTTTATATCTCCGTGTCCAAATGTTAAAACTCTACCATCATCCATTTTGAATGTGCTTCCATCAGAAATGTGTAATCCACCTGTATTAGTAAATTTAAACTCTAATCCAGTTTTTTTATGTACAATAGTATATTCTGTACCACTAGCAGTAAATTTAGTATCAGATATATCTTTATATTTAGGTTCTTCTCCATACCTTACTTCACGAGTATTCTCTACAATCTGTTTTGTTTTAAGTTCAAAACCTTCAGGCAATTCTACTCTAGCCATAATACCTTCTAATGCTTCATCAACGCTATAAATAAATGAATTCAATCGACTTGATTTATTAGGTTCTACATATTCTTTTTGTGGATATGTTTTTCTTTCAAATTCTTCAGTCCAATAATTTTTATCAAAATGTCCTGTATGTCGATTATACTTTGGTGCTTCTGCTGCTTTATCTAAAATAGATTGTAATTCTTTTTCTACTTGTTTACTTATAGCTTTACCTAATTGATTTACATCAAGACTTAACATTCCAGCATCTAATGACCTCAACATACGTGATATCCATTTAGCATCTAACACTGCGTTACCTGCTATATTTTGAAATCTTCTAGAAACATAACCTCTGGCGTTATACCTTAATTGATTATCTTTTGCTTCCCAATATCCTGTTTGCTCATTAATTCTTCCTTCACCTAATTCTGTAGGAGTATCTTGTGCTGAAGCAGATACTCGTCTCTGTTCAAATTCAGTTTGGGTTATTTCATTTTCTATGGCTCTTATTTCTTCTGATTTATAAGGACTACGATTGTCTGCTTCAGCTGTAGCTAAAGCTTTTCTTAAAGCATCTAGTCTTTTTTCTATATCTAAATATCTTTGTTTATGTTCTGGAAGTACCCAATCAGGAACTTTAATTTCTTCAGCCATTATTTCTTTCCTGTACTCTACGATTTGCTTCAGCTAATTCTGCTGGGTCTGTTCTTCTTAATATATTTGGATACCTTTTTAATATATCTTTTTTTAATTTATTATTATTTACAATAATACTAGAAAGTATATATGCCTCTAATCCTCTTTGTTGTTTTACTTTGTCTAGTTCATCAGGGTTTCCTAACACTCCAGTAAGCTCAAAAGGCTCTACATAATCTCTATATGTTGACCATCTCCTAAGTGGTTTACCACCTGTTCTAAATGAGTTAGGATTATTAGAAAGTCTTTTTATATAATGAGCTGCAAATCTTGTAGCTTCTTTTTCACTTGCAGAAATTAACTTTTCAAATTCTGATTTACTTGGTATAGGTTTTTTTATTTTTTTAAAATATGTTTTAATAGTCTCGTCTGGTGTTCCATCTTCAAAGAAAAATTTATCTATATTTAATTGTAAATAACTTCTATCTTCAGTTATTGTTCCATCCTCTTCTCTGTTGATATTAATAACATTTTGATTTAATCCTGATTCAAAATATGCTGTCATAACTAAAGAAGGTATTAATTCATCAGGTATATCTAAATTTTGCATCAACTCTATTACTTCTTGTACTTCCATTATTTTGTCAAACTCGCTATAGCTACACCTAAACCTTGCCTATAGGCTTGGTCTTTTTTATCTTGGTCTATCAATGGTTTAAAATAATTATATACAAAATCATCTAAACCTGTAGCAAATGCTGATGATACATCATCATCCGACATTGCTGGTGGTAGTAAATAATACTCTTGTGGTGTACCTGCAACTTGGTCTTGATATGCCTGTGAAGCCACATCAAATCTAGCTTGTTCATAAACTCTTCTTGATTCTACATATGCAGCGCCTAATCTTTCTACTTCTCCATTAGCCCAATCTGCTATGACTTGATAATCTCTCATACTAGGATTTGCACCTATAGTTTCTCTAACTGTTTGATTAACATTAAATTTAATAAAATCTGGATTTGCTTGTGCTATTAAAGCTGGTGCTGTAATAATAGGATTAGTATCTCTTAGTTGTACTTCTTCTATAATCTCTTCAAAATAGTTTCTCATAAATCCTAAGAACACGCCTTCTTCTCCACCAGAAAGTAAATTAATTTCTTTTAAATCATTAACATCTAATCCATATTCAGGTTTAGTATTTAAATAACTAAACGCAGATTCTAATGCTTCTATTGTTGCATCTTCTGATGCAGTTCCTATTTCTCCAATAGTTCCTAATACATATGAGCCAGGTTGTAAGAATCCAGCTCTCATAAGTTTATCTTGTATGTTTGCTATTCTTCCTGGTTCTAATCCTGCTAAGAATGATGAAGCAATACCAAAGTTAAATACTGGTACAAGGTTTTGATTCTTTGCGGCTTCCTTGTAATTTATTAATTGTAAATCATCTTGAAGTCCATAATACTGCAACATACCTGATGCGTATCGTTCACCAAATGTATAACCTGGTCCTGCTGCTGTTTGGTCAGTAAAGTCTACAGTTTCTAATGCAGTAAGCAAAGCATCAGCATCACCTGTCTCTTTATACTTTTCCCAAGCTGCGTCTGCTAATCCTCTGTCTGTAACAGTAGGTTCAAACTCATATTGTCTTTCTGTAAGATTTAATGCAGAAGCATACTCAGCATCTGCTTCTCTTTTTAAATCACTTTCATCTACATCTACTGTTATTTCATTTGGGTCTTGTCCAGTTATTCCAGACAAAAATGCTTGAGTTAATTTCTTTGACCTCTCTAGGTTTACTTCATCACTCATAAATCCACCTAAAGCTAATTGTGCTTTAACTTGTTGGTCAATGCCTACTTGTAAACCTTTTATAATATCTTCAACAACATTCTTAGGCATATCAGGTAATGCTTTAATAAACATACGTTGTAAATCATCTAAATCTGCAATACCTTGACCAATAGCATCATAAATAGTTTTTATTGTAAAACCTATTTGTTGATATTTTTTTTCTTCTCTATCCATTACGAGCCTCCGTATAGTGTTGTATCTACGAACTCTTCTTCAACTTCATACTTAAATAAGTCAAGATACACATAGTAAAAGTCTGGATACTCTGAGAATAATTGCTGTGCAAGTTGTCTTAGAGCTGTTCTTTGTCTTACTAATTCTTCTCTTTGTAATGATACATTACTTCCTAATACAAGTCTAGCTTCTGTTAATAACCTGTTTCTTTGCTCCATATATGCTATAGCACCTTGTACTGCAGGAAGTTGTTTTAGTTTCGTTGTTTTACCATCTGGTAACTTTATGTTTGTTTCACCATCTTGTCTTAACATATCTTCAAATTCTCTAATCTTTGCTTCTACATTCATAGAAGTAGGTATTGTAGAACTTATACCATAACCTGGATACTCTTGTATCAATGCATTTCTAACAGCAGTAAGCATTTCAAACTTATTCTTACTTGGAACATTAGCGTATGCAGGTGTATCAAATAACAATCTTCTTTGATATTCGTAAGCTAATCTACCTTGTGCATTTCTAATAGCTGCAACATACTCATCTTCATCTATATCTACCCTATCTCTTTCTGCAAATGCATTAGCCCAAGAAGTAAAATCAAACTCATCTAGTGGGTTATCAGGGAATATATAATATCCAATGTTAGGATATCTATCTAATACTTCTTGGTTTTCTCTAGTAAACCTACCGCCTACTTCTGTATATGAACGTTTCTGTATTTCTTTTGATTTAGAAGTTAACAATGCAGTAGGGTCTATACCAAATTGATTTACAAATTCAGTAGTAGCAGCTAACTGGTCGCCTTTATATTTAGCTAATATTCTGTAATATGCGTCTGCATATATAGACATACCAAAGTAATAACCATCTGGGTCACTATCTTGAAACTCAGCAGGGTCAAGATATAAAGCACCACCAGGTGTAGTTTCTATTTCGTATCTTACTACTGCACCTGTAGGAGCTGCGAATTGTACAGCAGCCCTAACCCAAGACAATCTGGTAGCAATTTCTTCTGCTTTCTTCATAGCATCTTGTTGCTTCTCTCTAGTAGAATCATCATACAAACCTGTAGTAATTAACATTCTTAATACATCTTTGTAGGTATTAGCATAAGTTCTTTTTATTTCAGGTGTACTTGCACCAGATATAGAAAATACTTTCTTTAACCAAGAAGGTATCATTGCATCTAAATAAGTATAAGGACTTACTGGAGAGCCTTCTTCTCTACCGTATGGAAAGAATATCTTATCTAGTAAAGCTGTATCTGGTAACAATTTAGCTGCAGGTATTGCAACTAATGGACCTAAACCAGGAACAGGATTACCAGCAACCATATTTAAAGAAGAAGCATATCCCTCTAGTTTTATCCTGACATCTGGTGCTTCCATAGCATCTCCAGTAATAGGATTTGTCATTAGTCTATTTTCTTCTTCTCCAAACATATAGTTTGTAAGTAACTCTGTACCAGGGAAAAAGAACATTTCTTCTCCTGACATTTCATCTGTATGAAAGAAACCTTCCTCTCCTTCTTCTCCTGAACCTCTAGCACCTTGAATTACACGTTGTACTTTACGACCTGCTAATAGTTTTTGTTGATTAATTAATCTTGACCAAGTACCTATAATCTCTTGATAAACTTCTGCGAATGGAAAAGCTAGTCTTAACATATCAGATACAACGTGTCTTTTATTTAAATCATATAGTAATCTTTTTGTTTCAGACAATGCATAGGCTTTAGCTGCGTCATCTAATTCACTAATGTTTTCTACACCAAGTATTCTTGCATCACCATCTCTGATAGGTTTTGTACCTTTAAGTATTCTTGCAGTTTCACCAGAGTTCTTTACCCACTTAGAAGCTTTCATATTAGCCATACTTATAATTTCATTCTTCAATGCTTCGTCATAATATGCACCATTCTCTTCTATAAATCTCCAGTAATATTGTCTGAATGCTGATGACCTAGATAGTCTGTTAGTAGGAACTGCCATCAATGTTGTAAACAAATTTTCTAACACTTGGTCATACTTACTAATAGTTTGTGCATTTATATCATAAGTTGATTTCTTCATAGTATGATAAGCGCCATAAATTTCTCTATCTTTATCTATTTGTCTTATGTGTCCTTTGTAAGTTCTGTGGTCATCTAGTGTTTGGTTTCTACCAAATGTAATTTCTATAGGATTGCCGTCAGGGTCAACACCTATTTTTAATCTAGTTGGTTTACCAGCAGGTATCATATCTCTAGTAGCTTGTATTCTTTTACCAAAAGCTATGTGTCTTATTAATTCATCATCTCCTGGCTTTATAATATCGTGAACAATAATACTTGTAGGAGATGTTCTTGTTACAGCTTTACCAGTAGAACCATCTGACCTATGTAATACTTTAAATGTTCCATCTTCAAAAACTTCTTTTGTTTCAAAGTGTCCACCAGTTTTGTAATGTATTCTTGCAACAATACCATCAATATAAGCATCTGCAGCTTTTCTGTCTGTAAGCATTCTTATCTTTTGATATTTACCTATTTCATCTGAACCATAAGAGTAAGATGTTCTCCACTCAGATAAATCACCATCCCAAAATCTATCTTTAATTTCTTTAATAGCATCTTCAGCAGATACAGTTTCATCAAGCACAGCTTCAGTTTGTTCTTCTTTTAAAGCTTTAAGTTTTCTTTGTAAGTAGTTATTTATTCTTGGAGCTTGTTTTTCTAAACCAGTATACTTACCAGTTTTAGGGTCTTTAGGTCCTGCTCTCCCTGTACCTAAACCATCTTCAGGTAATACAATTACTTTACCAAGACCTCTTGCTTCATCTATCTCTTGAAATGCTTCATCAATAACTTGTACAGCTAAATCATAATCATCATCAGTAAAAAACTTTCTAGCAGAATGTTTTGTTGGAACTCCTATTACATTTGGCTCATCTCTAATAATTGCTTGTCCTCCTTTGCCTGTTCTAGCTATATTATCTCCAAATACAAACATTTTGTTAGGATTGTTTTTTACAATAGCTGGTGTAAATCTCTTCATAGAGATTACCTCACCTCTAAATGTTCCATTAAATCCTGTAAGTTTATATGCTATCTCAGCAGCTATAGGGTCATCACCTAACTGTATAACTTCTCCTGCTGCACCACCATAAAAAGTATCATCTGTTTTATTAACTTCTAAAAAAGAACCTTGTCTAGCAAATGATTGATTTGGGTCAAGTACACCTCCGTGTGATGTAGTCATTGCACCACCGTGTTCTATACCTTCTCCTATAGTATTGCCTTCTATATCGTATACGCCTTTTGCTATAAGTCTTTCTGCAAATTCATCTTCATCATAACCTCTAAGTCTATGAGCTATTCTTCTTTGGTCTTTACCCATTATCCAAGCAAATGCAGATAACGGATGACTAAATACATTGTCTAAATTATCCATCCACATACGAATTTGTTCTTCACCAACAACCCTAGAAGTCCAAGCAGCTCTTAAAAGTATTGCTGGTTTCCAAGCTTTATTCATATATGAATCGCCTATCATTCCTAAGTAACCTGAAGTTAACTCTCTAACTATTGCATCTTCTTCATTCTTTGTTAATTTAAATCTTTTTCTAGCATTTCTAACCATAAGCTCTGCAGTTTCTGACACGCTTTTGTCATCTTTAATAGTAAGTTCATAAAGTCTAGATACTGGTTTAGCTAGTTCTTTTTCAAACTGAGATGCTATAACTTCATCTTCTTGTAAACCTGCAAGCCTTTGTGGTATTAATTTACCCTTACCTGCTGCTCTCATCCAGAACTCTCTTGCTGGAGAATATACTCTTAAAAATAATCTTGCATCAGGAAGTGGTATTGCATCAGTACCTAAATACTCTGCAATAAGTTGAGCTGTAGGTCTGCCTGATATCTTTGCAATGTTTTCAATTTGTGCTTCATTAAATAACTGTTCACTAATTCTCTCCATTGTTTCATAGTTCTGTACTTTGTTTTCAAAGAAGCTAAGTATTTGTTGTGGTGTTACCTTTGCATTCTGTATTACTTTAGAACCTTTTTCTGTTTTCTTAAATGGAGCTTTGCTTTTAATAAACAATGGTTTAAGAACACTTTCTAGAACATCTCTGTCTTTAAATCCAGCAGGTCCTGCAATATTAACTGTTTTGTTTCTAAGAAGCTTTTGTGCTTCTACAATAAAGTCATCTGTAAGATTTGGATTTTCTAAATCAATAAGTATCAAAGGTTTGTTAAGTGTCTTTTTAAAAACACCTGTATTGTAATTGTCTATATTTTTTGCAACTTCATCTTTCCACTCTGGTCCTACCCATCTGTTTCTAGATGCGTACAATATAGTTTTAGCAGTACCACCACCACCTTTTGTAAGTTGACTTTTTCTAAATGCAACTATTGTTACATCATTGTTATCTACATTTGCAGTAGTTCTAAATTTGTAATCTCTTGGTCTAGGTTTCATAGCACCTATATCTCCACCAGTTAATGTATTTAATTCGTCTTGTAATTTTATATAATTAGCAGCATCATTGCCTTGGTACATTATTTGATTGTTGATTTTTAATAATTGTTTTTTTGTATTGTGTAGTTTTACTTGTGCATCTGAAAGTACCTGTGTACCCCCTAAAAATTCTCTGTATCCTTTTTCATCAAATGTATAAAAATCAATTTCTCTTACAATTTTAAAATCACCTGTTGGTTCTGGAAGATTATTTTCTTTCAGAAACTTTAAGACATTAAACTCAGGACTTAACCCAGTGTCTGTTTCGTTTTTTGTAAAATGTTTTACTGTATAGCTATGGTTTGTTATAGCAGTTTTAAATTTACCGTCACCTTGACGAACTGGTGTTTTTACTTGATACTGAGCTTTATAACGAATGCTTTTATCTTTTACAAACCTAAGTATTGCTGCTTTAAATTGTAAGTCATCAACAATTTCTCTAACACTTCTGTCATCACCTTTTGTAACATCTTTACCTTTAACTGTAGTTTGTTTTATTCTTTTGCCTTGTTGGTCTACACCTTGATAATTCTTACCTTCTAACTCTACATTAAGTCTTCGTAATTCTTGTTCAGCAAATTCAGCTTTTCTTAAAGCAATTTGTAATTGTTCGTCTGTATAGTTTTCAGGAAGAACACCTTTATCTATTTTCTTTAATTTTTCTTTTTCAACTTTTTTTGTTAATCTGTTTATTTCGTTTTCTAAAACAATTTGTCTTTTAAGAAGTGAAGCATCACCACCACCTTCAGTAACTTGTTTTATATATTCTTCTAAAGCTTTTACTGCATCTTCTCTTTTAGAAAAATTAATTAATCCGCCTTTACCTTTTATTTCTAATGCAATTCTGTCAGCTATTTCTGTTTCAGTTATATCTCCAAATTTTTTCTTATTAAGTATTTGATAGTATCTAGCTCTTTCTTTTGGAGATAATCTTTCTTCTTTAAATGTATCTTGAAATTTTAGACCTTTAGTGTTTTGTGTTATTTTTTGTTCTAACCTAGCAAGACTATCTTCAGTGCTTTTAATAGCGTCATCTATTGAATCTTCAACATTGTATTTAAGTAACTGACCTGCATTGCTATCATATCTACCATCTTTAATTGTACGTTGTGTAAGACCAGGCATACCGACACCACCAGTTTCAATACCTATATCATCTGCTATTTGTAAACCTAAAAAGTCAACACCCTCTTGACCACCACTACTTACTTTCTTTACAAGCACTTCCATCTCTGGGTCTAGCCTGTCTATAGTAGCTTCTGGTAATATTTCTTCTAGAAAATCATCTTTAAGAAAATTCATAGAAGGAACATTTAAATCATCAATAATATTATTCGGACCAGCTAATTCATAATCTATACGAACTGCTTCACCTTTTTTAAAGAAATCTTTTCTAGATATTTCACGCTTGTAAAATTCGTATGTATATCCTTCCTTTTTAGCAATTTCTCTAGCTCTATCTTCTAATTTAGGATTTGTAAATAAATCTTTTGGAAGTGTTTCAACGTTATTTACACGAACTAAAACTTTCCTACCTGTTGTTTGGTCAAAGAGTTGTCTAATTTGCCCTACTTCAGGTGCGCCTTTATAACCTGCTAATGACCTAGTTGTAGATGTTCTTTTACCCTGCATAATAAGTTCCATAGTGTTAGTGTCTTTATTTGCAAAAGGTGTATCTGCTTTTTTAACTTTAAAAAACATTGGTATAGGTTCACCTTCACCAACTATGTTTTCTATTTTTTGTTTACCAAATCTTTCATTAATAATTTCACTTAATGCCCTAGCTTGTGAATTATCTGTTTTAGCAAACTTATCTGTAAGTTGTTTGCCTCTAGCTTTTACTGCTAGTTGTTCTACTAAGTCTGGATTTTCATCAGCCCAAGCATCCCATATTTTTTTGTATCTAGGATAGTAATCAAAGTTATCTATAACCCTTCCAGCAGCATCAACTGCTTCATTACCTTTAGCAGCTTTAATGCTGGTATATCCTTTAGCTTTTGCCCATTTAAGTTCTACTAAGTCACCATCTGCAAACTTTGCATTTAATGCAGAAAATTGTTTACCAAACTCATCACCTGCAGTAGATACTTCAAATGTTTCTACACCTTCATCACCATATCTTGACCAACCTCTAATAATATTTCCTGTGCCTGCTGCATCTTCTAGTTGTTCAAGTTCTGACCTAGCATCTCTAATTAATCTTCTTCTGCCACCTACTTCTACTTTTTTAACTCCAGCTCTTTCAGCAACTCTTTCTACAATCTCTAAAGCTTTTTCTAGTTCAAACTGTTGAGATAGTATTGCATTACCTTGACTATCTACAATATCTAGTTTTTGTCCTTGCCAAAATTCTTCTGACATATTTGTTCTAAAGTATTTTCTAGTTTCATCAATAGAACCCATAAACTTTTTAATACCTTTAGACAACTCTTCTGGTAATTCTAAAGCTTTAAACTTCTCAGCTATATGTGTAAATACACCATCATCACCACCTATGACATCAAGTATTAAAGATAACTTAGCTAAGTTTGCAGGTCTAGGGTCATATGGTGTTTGTGCATCAAATGGTATATCTGCTAGTGCAGTAATAGCAGGGTCTTCCATACCATCTGCAATTCTATCTAAAGCTTTTACAGCAACTTCATCATCTACTTTTGCAAATTTCATCCAAGCTTTTAATTCAAAAAATGTTGTATTTAAATCATTAGCGTGCAATCTTGGTGCAGGAAACTGTTGAAACAACCTACCCCATTTAGAATCTTGATTGTTTAATTTCATAGCAGTTCTAAATCCACCTGCTCCATAATCTGAACCATAGTATGCTTTGCCTGCTGCTCTAGAAAACTTACCTTTAAATATTAAAGAGTTAGAATCTAGACGTTTATTAAATCCTAAATTGTCTTGTGTAGTTTCTATAAGTATCTTTTGTACTTCTGATGCGTTATCTGCATCTCTAAGTTGTCTGCCGATAATAGCACCGTTATCTAAATTTTTAAGTTGACCTTTTGTTAATATGTCTATTTCATCATATGTACTAGCTCTTACAAATAAATCTGCAATATCTCTACCTGTTTGTGATGTATAAAATTCTTTTGCGGTAGGTTGATGAACTGTTGCTCTAACAGCTTTATTTATAAGACCTGGTTTATTATTAGGTGTAAATGTTCTTACTGCTTTACCTGCTCTAGATATACCTAAACCTAAATAAGTTGTAGGGTCTGTAAATATAGTATAAGCACCATCAATAACACCTGACATAAATTTAAATGCTTTACTTCCTGGTTCAAATATTTCTACAGCAGCTACACGACCAGGAGATAATTTAACAGTACCTTTTCTACCTTGATAGCTTAGTGCTGCTTTTTCTCTATCTTGTATTGTAGGTTGTGATAAAGGTGTTCCTAGCTGTTCTTGTACAGCTTCTTTTACAATGTTTGGGTCTGCACCTCTACCTACTAATTCTTTATAAACTTCTGTATCTTCAGCTAATGTAGAGTTTCCAAAGTAACCTTCACCTAAATTAACTTTGTTACCTTTTTTTATTTCTTTAAAAGCTCTACCTGCTAATGTAGGTCCTGTTTCTTCAAATGTATTTTTTAATTCTGTATGAAAGTCAGGATTAATTGCTGCTAATGCTGTACCTATACCAGTAAAAAACAATAGTGGGTTCTGTTGTTTTTTAGAATAATATCTCATACCTGCAGTACCAAATCTTTTTACAAACTGGCTAGCAGACTCCATACCTACAAAAGCACCTCTAATTGCACCTCTACCAGATGCTTTTATACTTTCCCACCAACTTCTTTCTTTTTCCATATATGAATTTACGATAGATGTAAACTCAGGACTATCTTTAGTTAGACCAACCATAGCACCTGCTACTTGTACATCTGTAGGTAAGAACCCATATTCTTGAGATATACCTATTAAGTTTTGTGCTATATCGTTTTGAGAGAAATAATTTCTAAGTTCTTGTGCTTGGTTTTTTCTTTGTTTTACAAACTCTGAATCAAGAGCGTCTTGATACGGAGATGGAAAACTCCACTCCCACGCCATTTAAGTAACTCCATCATCCATTAAAGCTAATATATCTGAACTTGGTAGTACAGCATACATTTGCCTTAGTATAAAGTTTTTGTCCATTTGTAAACTAGAACCAAATTGATTTAAATTATTTTGTTCTACTGATTCAAAAGGTATTTCAGTAGGTCTATTTATAGGTTGTAAATTAGCTACATTAGGCATACCTCCTGTAGCAGCTACTTCTTTCTGTATTGCACTAATCGCACCTGATTCCTCTTCTTTAAACATTTCTGCACCAGCTTGTTGTTCTAGTAATTCTTTAGAATCACCATAAGATTCAGATGCATATTTTCTTTTTGCTTGTCTAGCCATAATCTTCTCCATAATCAAAATCATCAGGAACAATTAAAATATCTATTCTTCCTACTAAAGGAATATAAGCTACTGTCATAATGTCAATAACTTTTTCTATTTGAAACTGTTGATTATTGTTAATTAATTCAGAATTAGCTTCCCACATAGGTTGCTCTTCTACTGTATAATTTTGTGCAATAATTTTTGCAAACTCTTGATTTATATCAGGCACTTACACCTCCTAACAATGCAGCTAAGTTAGGTGGACCTTGTGGTGTTTGAGCTGCTTGTGCTTGCATCAAAGCTTGTTCTTCAGGACTTGGCTCTTCTCCTTGTGCTGTAAAATATTTTTCTAATATGCTACCCATTTGTTTTGGATTATTATATATTTCTACAACAGCCATCATTGCTGCTTTATCACCTTGTTGGGAATTTTGCAACAACATCTGGTATAATATATCTTCGGTTCTTTGTTTAGTAATTCTCTCATTAATTTGACTAAGATTTTCTAAACCATCCATTTCTTGTTGCATAGTTTCTTTATCTATAATTCCTGCTTGTAGTAATTGTAACCCAGTAATTATTTTATTAGGTGCGTCAAAAGAAGCCATAGCACCATACTTTCTTCTTGTTACATAGTTCTTATCTATGTCAGAAGAAGGTGTATAACTTTCAGAAAATGATGCGCCTTTATAAGTTCCTGATATTGGTTTTCTTTTACTACTAAACAATACTTCATCTAGTTCTAATCTTTTAGAATCTATTTCTTGTAAAGCATATTCAAGTATTGTGTGATACTCACTAACCATAGCACCTACGCCAGACTCCAGTTCTTCTAGACCTCTTCCTGTTACAAATGAGTTTGGTGAAATAGCGTCATCTTGAACTGGATATCCAGCAACAACTCTTAGTTGCCTTTCTAACCTACCAACAGCTTCAAATAACTGATATGGTAAATTTGTTGTAGGTTTTACTACTTGTGAACCTGGTGTCAAATAGTTTATAGCATTTCTACCTTTTCTATATTGACCTGATTCTATTTCTCCAACAATGTTTGTTTCTGTAAATACTGCATCTTCCATTGCTATTACAGATAAAATATTAATTTTAGCCATAGAAGCCATAAGTCCTACAACTTGGTCAAACTGACCTTGTAATCTATCAAAGCTAAATCTTTTAGCAACTACAAATGCAGGACCTGATTTTAAAGGATTAGGTACAAAGTCTACAATTTTCTTTGAAGCAACGTGCATAACATATGTACCTTCTATATTCATATACTCTAAAATTACATCTCCACTTTCGTTTGAGTTTTCCCAACTACCATCATTGCTGTAATTTAAATTCATTGTGTCGTAAGAATTGTTTTCTGAATCTTTAGCTTCAAACCAAGATTTAAGTTCTGGATACATTTGTACCAAGTTTCTTACAGGCACTTTTTGTATAATGGCTAATTCATCAGGATTTTGCATATTACCCATATAACCAGGAAAGCAATCGTATGGGTTTCTTAATTCTGCACACGGATACAAATTTCCATTAGCATCTGGTTTAGAAGTAATAACCCATACAGCAAAGCCATAACCTGGTAACCATCTAGCAACTTGTGGTAACTGTAATTCTAATTGTTGCATTTTATCGTATGCAGTAACAATTCTTTCTAGTTTGTCTTTTTTAACTTTGTTTCTTTGACTATCTCTTGCATTTGTAATGTGTACATCTAAAGAAGGAACTTTACCTATTTTTTGTGAAAGTCTGTCTAATGCAGATAACAATAAGTTAGGAGCAGGTATTGTATATGCTTCGTTATTACTAAGTCCTGGTCCTAGTAATTCTCTAATTCCATCTTCTCCACCATTTAAAATAGCTCTAAATCTTGCTCTATCTAATAATGCGTCATCGTGCATATTTTTAAGATAAGTTGCTCTCTCAATGATTGCTTCAGGTTTCATTTAACTCCAAGGTGTTTCGTTCCATTCTACACTATTATACCCATCAAAGCTAGGAGTGTAGTCAATTCCTATATCTGCATATGTAAGTTTAGATAACGTTCTAACTACTTTCATAGGAAACCAACTAGCCATAACTATATCGCTTTTGTAACTTCTACTTCCGCTACCTTTAGAAGCAAAGTATGTAAGTTGTTTTGTGTATTGTGTAGTTTTAGCTTGTGCATCAGCATCACCAAAAGGTAATGTAATCATTTTATCGTTAAACATAGGAGCAAGTGATGTAACACCAAATCTTTCATCCCATTTGTTTTTATGAGTTTCGTGTCCTTCTAGCTTTATTCCCTGTACATTACAAAATTGTTTAATTGTTTTATCTTGTCTAATAGCTTTTTGAAATCCATTTTCTTCAATTACCCAGTGGTAACATCCATACATATCCCACCATTTTTTAATTAATTCAAATGCTTCATCTAAACCACCACCTAAGTGGTTGTCTAAATCAACCATTGTAAGTTTTACTTCACTTGTTGTTGTTTCTACTGCCCAGAGAAATCCTGCTTGATAACCTGTAGCTGCAGGGTCTAATCCTGCTACTAAGTAAGAACCACTAGGTATTGTGCCTAATGGCATTGTAGGGTTGTAACATTGTGCTATTTGTTCTGGATTAAACAATCTAGCAGCTTCAGAGAAAGCTTTATTTAGATAAACCATTTCAAAGTTCTTTAATCCACCAGTAGTCATAGAATCTCTTTTACGATTCATTAACCACTTAAAAGTTCTTTTACCTTCCCACAACATACATTCAGTATGTTCTTCTTCATTTACCTCTGGTATTACACACATAGAATCGTGTGCTTCTTCAACTATAGTTTCCCAAGCTTCGTTTTCTAAAATTGCAGAATATAAATCATCAGGATGCTGTCTTGAACCAATAAGCACCATAGCAGTATGTTCCTCTTTTCTAGAACCAAGAGTTGTTGTCCACCAGTTTTTAGTATTGTTTCTTGATGCAGGTTGCATAGTAGAACTAAAATCTTCAATGTCGTCTGCAATAATTATGTCACAGTCACGAGAAAGTATTTTACCACCTCTACCAATACCAATCATTGTAGGTGACTTTATACCTGATACAGTTCTTGTAGATACAGTAAAACCATTTCTTGACCACATCTTACCTGCTCTAGTTGCAGGTTTAAAACTACCACCTGGTCCACAAAAATCTTCTTTTAGTTTTTCGTTTTGGTCTAGTGTGTCCATAACAGACATTACAGAGTTCATAGCAATATCTTCATTACCACCAACCCACATAACTCTAATGTTTGGATTTCTACAAATTAACCATATAACAAAGTGTATAAGCAGTTCTGTTTTTCCGTGTCGTGGTGGACTAAGTATCATTTGCTGACCACCAGTTAACAAAGCTTTGTTAATAGATTTAATCCAGTTATGATGAAACTCTGCTGTTTCAAATGGAACGCCTTGTTCTGTTAAAAAGTATCTGTCTCTAAAATTTTTAAAATCATCTAAAGATTGTTTTGCATCATCAGATACTTCCCAGTTCTCTGCTTGTATATCTTTTTCTAAATCTTCTCTAAATGCAGCTAACATTCTAGCAACGTGTCCTGATGTGCAACCTAAAGCATTAGCTACTTCTTGTCTTGTAATTTGGTCTTTAATTAACTCTGATGCATATCCCTGATTTCTAAACTTGTCATACAATGAACCTCTTCTTACAGTTGCAGATTTTGGTTCGTTAATTTCTTTTACAGGCAATTCGTATGTTTCACCTTTTTGTTTAGCTCTGTGTATTCTTTGAGATATTCTTTTATAGCAAGTATCACTACAATATTTAGTTTTGTTTGGTGGTAGTTGTGCATCACAATCTGGTGCAATACAAACTATGTTTTTTACCATTTTACTTTATCAGCCCAGTAGGCTGCAGACATCTTACCCTTCTTTATATTTTTAGCGTGTCTTGCTTTAAATGATTTTCTTCTTGCTTTTTCTTTTGCTGATTTAGGATTTTTGCCAGCACCTTGAACACCCTTTTGTCCAAATCTAATTAACTTAACTTTGCTTCCTTCTTTAGCTAATACAGCGTGAGATTTACTAGGATGATTAGGAGTACGTTTTGGTTTGTTGTAACCAGAAAATTTTTCTCCTCTATAATTTATAGCCATTACTTTTTTTTCCTAACTGCTCTACTTTTCTGTACAGCTTTTAAGTTAATATATTTACCTTCTTTATAAAGCTTAGCAGTTCTTTTAATCTCTGATGCTACTTTAGATTTAGAGTTCTTTTTATTTTTAAGATACTTAGAAGGTACACCTTTTTCGTAAGGAACTTTACGTTTACTTTTTTTTCTTGGCACTAGACTTCTTACCTTTTTTCTTTAAATCATTATCTTGAGAATGACCACCCCTAATAAAAGAATTAACTCTACCCATAGCCCAAGCAGCCATAGAAGCTGATTTACTTCCTGAACTAAGGTACGCACCTTGTCCACGCCTGTATACCTGCGCCAGTTGACCATAAGTATATTTAGAGTTCGCAGCCTTCTTTTGAAGCGTTGCTTTAGTTTTTGCATTAATAGGTTTTCTAGCTGGTTTTTTCTTTGCCATTTATTTTCTCCATATTCTCATTATAATCAATTACAAATTTTTCTACTAAGGTATCTATTTTAGACACATTAGGTTTTTTATTTATAAGAATACTTCCACAAGCCTCAGATAAATCTATTGACCATTCTTTTAATAGTTCTGGACTACTAAAAATATTCCTCCCTTTTTTAATCTTAGGCATTAGTAGCCCATATTTTTACTCTTCCTCTTGGATGAGTATCTCTTTTTTTTGCCTTTTTTTCCTACTGGCATAATTTCTCCTAACTATATTGTTATAATTTACACAACCAAGATTACCACAATATTTTATTTTTTTCCTAATCACAGGTAGTTTGTTGCAATATTTGCAAATTATTTTTCCAGCCATTATATAATTTTACTATGGCAAAAGTTACAGACAAAGTTATAGATACAAAAGCTAGAGAGGTTGCTTTACAAATAGAACAACTTATGGCAGTAGTAGATTTTAAATACAACAGACACCAAAAGTGTTTAGTGTGTAATCATAAGTACAGACACCACTTAGACGGACTACCTTGTCTATCTGATAATAATAAAAAGAAAATTATTAATAAAGATAAATGGGGTAACATAAAACCTAAGGGGTAGTTTAGGATTTCCTCCTTTACCTAAACAAGGATGGCGGAAACGCCATCTACCCCTTGTAATACTTCATCAACGCTATGCCAATCTAAATCAAGCGTATGGACTACCCCAGTTGCCAGCACTACGCTTTGCGGTACTATTAAGGTGCGTGAAAAAAATTTTTTATTTTCTGCTTCTACAATTCTGTACTCTGTCATCCAATCTATTAAATAAGGATTTATCTCACTAGGATTCCAGTAAAGGATGCGCGTAGTTGGGTAAATCCAGTAGAAAAGAAAGTCAGGAAATGTTTTCATAGCTGCACCTATAGTCTTTTTATCTTTATGTACTATCTGTATTTCAAATGCTACATTCTCTGTATCTAACGCTTGTGTGTCAGTTTTTACTTCTATATATCTACAATTCAAATGTCCATCTACAACAAATAAATCTGCACCTTTCATCTGTTCCTCTAATGATGCTGGTCTGCATACATATAGGTTCTTTTCATTATCTTTCTTAGAATGATAGTAATTTCTTATTAATGTTTCTCCTAGCTCACCAATAGCTAGTTGTTCTTCAAAGTCAAACATTTTACCTCCTGTAACTTGTAATAAGATTATTATAGCACTATAGTAATTTACACAAATAGTTTTTAACAACTATAGTGTTACAGGTAAGCGCTATCGGTACGGCAAAAAGCTAACTGCATCTAAAAGATGGACTGGGATTACCACAAAGTTAGTACCCAAGGACACTAGAAAGTTTTAAACTCAAATTCTTTTTTTATGCGTAGCATATATGTCCGCTAATGCGCAGAAAGACCCCCCATATTCGTACTATAAAAAAGAGTTATTTAACTTCTTTTTTACCAGTAAGTATGCTAAAATACTACATTAGGTAGTTAGTTAACTTATGGGATATTTCTTACTGTAACCTGTAACTTACTCTAGCGATAGAGTTTCATTAATAACTTATAGGATGACTAGCTACCTTTTTTTTATGTAGAAGAATTGCCAGTAATTTCTGAATATCTTACATAA
>CEOO01019027.1_pt1 | contig 24628 bp, 5 predicted proteins | sample 530321 | NCBI WGS metagenome assembly CEOO01 (sample SAMEA2619927, study PRJEB7988) | marine metagenome | biome: marine biome (ENVO:00000447); feature: surface water layer (ENVO:00002042); material: "saline water (ENVO:00002010), including plankton (ENVO:xxxxxxxx)" | depth 5 m
GGATGTAGAAATATTTATATTCCTTGAAGTCCCAATCTACCTACAACTTCTTGCTGCTTTAGGTAAAGTTTTGCATAAGATTTTGCAATGTCCTTTAACATATCTCTGTCATCACAAGAATCAATCTCATTTGCAAGTTTTGTATATTCAAAACTTTTGGAAAGATTCTCTAGTGTGATTTCATTTGGGTCCATTAGTAAGCTCCTTTAGTAAAGATTTGATTTCATCAATATCCTTCTTCAGTGTATCAAGTTCTTCCCGTTCTGTCTGCCTTCTTTGTTTCATTTTCATATATTGTGCATAACCGGCACTATCGGTGTTAATGATAGCGCCAGTATCTCTATCTCTATAAAGATTTGGTTCGCCCTCTACAGGAACGAAATTTTCATTTTCCATAATTATGCAAGTGCGATTGCTCTAAAGTCTTTCAGTTGAACTGGTGTTGATTCGTTGGTAGACGACATAACAACCTTGATAGCGAAAGCAGTAAACTGTTCCAAATTATTTGCGGAGAACTGATACTCTGAGAATTGACCTGCATCATTTGCAGGGACAAAAGCATCTGCTCTTCCACTATTTTTATTTGGATCTTTAACTCTGTCACCAAATCCATCACCATCAGTATCAATAAGATTATCATAACCGGGGAATGGTGTGAATTTCTGATCAATGTTGCTGGAGTCTGCTCTAAAGAGTTGATAAAGAACTCTAAAATCAGCACCCTCTTCTCTATTTGCAGCAATGATAATTTTCAGACTGGATGCAGGTTTCGCGAGAGAAATTGTCTTAGTAACAAATACTGCACCATGTGGATCACCATCAATCAAGTTGGCACTTCCATCTTCAATATAATCATTAACTGGTTTGTTAGTTTTGTTTCTGCCAAGTACAAATGTTGCATTTTGCAAGTCAATAATTGGTGACAGATTCTCATCTTCTGTTGAGAAAGCAACTCTTAAATTCAAGGACTTATTACGCTGAATTTGTTGTCCAGTCAGATATGCAAGTTCATTCACTCTAGATGCTACCATTCTTGGAGTTCTAAACTGATTAACTTTATTCAAAAGAACATCTTCATATCCTTGATCGAGGAATGAAACTTCGGTTCCACCAGCACTAGTACCAGAAATAGTTCTGATAGCAGATGTTGCTTTAGTTCCCTTTCCAGGTGTAATGATGTTGAATACGGGTTCAATAGAACTGAATTGATAATTCTGTGAAATACCAACACTATTTCCACCAAATCCTTTCTGTGCAGCAAAATTCAACATTCCATTTCCAGATCCTCTTCCCTGAGGAACTGCAAGTGTTCTATCAAATTCGAGATGATAGAAGTCGAGATTTGAATTTGAATCTCTATAATATGTCGATGGAATATTATGAGTTCTATTGATTCTCATCAGAGAAACACCGTTTACCTCATATGGTTGAATTGCCGATCCTTGAGCATGATCTGAAACTGCAGTACCATTTTGTCCTCTAGAGGAAATGGTAAGGGCTCCAGTATTATTTGCTCCAGCAGAAACTGCAGTATATTCAACAACTTCACTATTGAGAAGTGCATAACCTCTACTTGTAGAAATTCCTTCAGATGTTGCAAATACTGTGGTATTAGCAACAGAAACTTGAGTTCCAGTTACGCCAAGTGTCTCAGTAATCGTAGTCTTTGAAGTATCTGGTTCAATATCAACAATTTCAATTTTGTTGTTTCCTCCATGGTGTGCATGGTTCTGTTGCTTGATTCTAAATACATTTCCACTAAATTTATCATCAATAATGGATGAAGTTCCATTTACATCTACATTAGCGTCTGTTAATACACTTGGAGATGAGAAATAGTAAATATCCTCAGTGTTGGTGAAGTTTTCACCTTGAACATTTGTTAGATACAAAGTATCTGTACTTCCAAGATTGTTAACAGTAAGTCTTGCACCAGAACCAGCAGCACCACCAGTACCACCCATATCAGCGGTTGTAATTCCAAGAGTTTCGCCATTTACATAACCACTACCTGCATTAGTGATGTTTACAGAATGAATGAATCCTGTGGCATCAGTAACGATGGTTGCTTGTGCTCCACTACCTTTACCAGTTAAAGAAATTAAATCAACACCAGTCGAAGTTGTAGAAACTTTGTAATCAGTACCACTACTTGCAATTGATACAGAAGCAGCACCTGTTGTAATTGGGGCACCAAGATTCTCAACATAACCATTGATAGAATCAAAAGTTTGACCTTGAGTAACTCTGGTTCCTTTTACAACAGCACCAGCAAGAGTTCCAGTTATAGGTAACTTGAGTTTTCTTGGAAGTGCTTCAATTGGATTATCATTCAGATCTTGTGCATTATCACCCTTTGGTGTGATATCAGTGTTAAAGAAATTGACTGTTCCTGCCTTTTTAGTAAACTTCGCCTTATACAAAGTAAACATTAAGTCTTGATACTGACTTGGAGTCCAAATTGTACCATTCTGAGACTTAAACAGAGAACCACCAATATACTGCTTAGTTACAACAACATTACGGACATTTGGAAGTTGTGAGGTATTCACAGTCTTCTTACCCATTGTTGCAGTCCACATTTCATACAGGTCAGAACCTGGTGAAAGAATAACAATTGCATATTCTACTTCTGGTTCCAGATAAACTGGAGATTCAAAAGCAATATTGGTTGGTATTGGATCAAATGGATTTTCTTCATTAATGAAGATATCATCAGGATTTAATGCAATTTGTGTATAATCTTGAACTAAGAATGAAGTTGGAGTTCCAAGTTCCATTGTTCTAAGTTCAACGAAAACTTTAGCTTTAGGATCCTTGCTGGCAAAGAAGAGGTCAAATGATGTTAAGAATGCACCAGTTCCATCGACAGTAAATGACTGTGCAAGTGGATCTCTATGTGGTGCTTTAACTTTAACTTCAACTTCAGTTTTCTTTCTCTTTGGTCTGGGTGGATTTCTAACAGAAACTCTAGAAGTTTCTTGAGTTAAAATAGTTCCACTTCCACTGTATTGACCAATTGCTTCAGATGCAAATTGTGTAGAACCTGGCAGTACAATCTTATTTGGTGGATTTGCAGTAATTTTAACTGTCTTAGTTCCACTCCTAATTCTTATTCTCGGTCTTGGTTTAGAGTTAGCATTTCTAATAAAGAATGAACCAAGAACATCACCCCAGTTATCGGCAATTAGTCTTTTATCTGTTACAGTTGCACATGCACCAGATGTTTTACCAACAATAGTAAATCCTTTTTTAACAAATCCATAATATTTTTGCCTTCTTGCAAGTCTCTTCAGTGCAAAGTTGATAAGTCTAGAAGTCGGAGAATATCCGCTTCCTGGAGCTGGACGATTTTTATCATAAGGATCAACTTGATAATTTTCCTTCAATACGGTAGGATTTCCTAAGTTAAATCCTCTTTCAGCATTATCTGGAGTAGCACGTCTCCTTGTTTGATTATCATTTTGAATTGTGGTATTACCAATCTTATGATTTGGTCTGACAATGGGCAAAAATCCTACTTTCTTACCCTTTCTATTGAAAATCTCAACTTCTTCATTCACTTTAAAGGTACCAGACTTCATTTCGATTTCACAAAGTTTTGGTAAATAATCAACTGGTTGGCTGTCAAGATAGAAATAGTGTCTCTGATATGGTCTTAAACCATTGGCATAGAAACCAACGTTTCTAGAACGCATCCAAGGATCTGCCTCACCCGAGACTTTTACATCTTCAACATAATCAAACTCTCTAGAAGGTCCTCTGAGTTTTGGTGTATATTTTGTTGTAGTGGTAATTGTTGTTGTAACGAATTTTCTTCTTCTTTTTTCACCTCTACCTCCACCTTTCTTGTAAGTTCTGTATTCAACTTTCTTATCAACATCTCTAGTGGTTTTTGCTTCTTGCTTCCATTTAGCACCAGTAGATTCTGTTCTATGGTCATCAAGATAGATGGTTCTTACCCAGTTATCTGATGCTGGGTCCATGACAATACCACCAACAAATACAATGACGTTAAATGGGTTAACATTTTCGACATTAGTTGCATGTGGTTGATTAATCCATCTCTTCTGCTCATATTCAAGAGTAATCATATCTCCAGTTTTCTGGCAACCACTTCTTGGTGGTAATGGCAGATTATCACTGAGATCTGCATTTTCTACATCGACTGATGGATCAAACTTCAATTCTGCATCAATTGACCAGAAATCTACTGGAGCAATACAAGTTGCAGAACCCTTAGAAATATCTACTGTAGATAGGCGTGGATCCATCAAAGACTTATCTCTAAAATCACTAACAATGAAACCACTCTTGAATCTGTTTAATCCATTTGCATCGGTGACTTCTAAAGTCTTTGCATTCAATTCAAGCATCGTGAGGCTTGTCATTTCCTCAAGATTTTCAATTCTATCTTCAAGTTTGCCGATATCACGCATGGTGAATCGTCTATTATCACGAAGTTCGACTCTAGGATCACTTACTGTATTATACAAATATGGTGGGAGAAGAACTTGTGCAAGCTCCATAGAATCGTCTGTTAAGACTGGTGCTTTCGGATCATCAGCAGAAACACCCTGAGTTACTTCAATTTCACCCAATCTGTTGATGGAAACCAAATCAATTCTTGGTAGATAATAAGTAAATCCAATAAAAGATGATTCATCAGGAGTAACTACATATTTGTAATTGTAATCATATTCTCTGCTAGTAAAAGCAAATGGAGATGCTGCAGTTGCACTTGGATCAAACGCCTCTACTCTTGGGCGGAAATCAATAAGGTCACTGACACGAAGACCATCTGGAAGAGTTGGAATATCATTCTTGAATCTATCTGCACCATATGAATTTACAGTGAAGATATCTCCAGTATTATTGGATGCTACTGTATAATGATCAAAAATAACTTTCAATCTTCTGGATGGTGTTGGACTTCCAGGTCTTCTTATGATTCTAGAATAGTCACAATATTGATGACGTTGACCTTTATCAAGTCTGTAATTAGGAGTCAAATCTAGGAAACTACCTGGAGTAACTTCTTGAATGGTTAGATCAAGTGCAGAATCACTAAATCTAACAGTTTCTCCAACAGTAAAGTCATCGTTATTCAGAGGGACATAATCAATAGTATTGGAAGATGCTGCAACAACTTGTGCAACTGCTCTATTTTCTTGACCAACTATTTTTTCACCAACAATAACGTTTTGATCCAGTGCTAAACCAGTGGCAAAAGTAAGTTTATCTAATACTGGAGCAGAATCTGTAGTTGATTCGTAAATTGCACGAACATTTACTGCATCAGGAACATTAAGTGAAATTTCTTCATCTTCTACTCTAGTTCCATAAAACTTACTTGCAGTAAGACCATTTGCAGTGGTAGTTCCACTAGTTCTTGTAATATCAACAGAAGCAGATTTTGTAAAATCTTTAGTCTTATTAGTAACACCCATTTTCTTGAGTGTTACACTAGCCGTTAAGACTTGGTTTGGAACATTTGTAAATGTTACAGAGTTTCCTCCAGCATTTATACTAACCATTCCACTATCAAGAGCAATGGGTGTACCAGTGCTTGTGTCAGTTAAAGTATACTTTTCGGCATCAAAAGGCTCAAAAAATACGCTAGTAATACCTGAACTGATATCAATAGCATCAGCAACCGTAAAGGTTATTGAACCACTTGCAGCAGTTTTACCTGTAATCTGCTTTGTAATTGTTAGATTTGAGTTTGCTAAATCGACAGAAGCAATGTTTTCAACAGGCAATGTGGAATACATTCCATTATTACCATATCCAAGAACTCTTGGAACCATCAGAGAGAATGTTCTCTGACCATTAGTTACAGTATTCTGACAAACTCCAGGAACTACAGCAGGTGCTGCTACCAATGAAATCGTAGATCCATCTCTTCTTAATTTGGTAACTTCATTATATGTTGCATCTGTTTGTCCAGCAACCTGATATTTAATAATTGAACCAGGTTTAATGCCCGTTGTTGTATCAAAAAGTCTTCCAGCAACTCTGCCCGCTGAACCATTAGCAACTTCAAGAAGATCTTTTACACCAAAATCTGGAAGTTCTTGTTCATAAAGAACAGTATCTGCAACAAAGTCTGTAACAAGAGCAGTATTCAAAGAACTGCAATCCTGCCAGACCATCTTAATGTCTGTAGTATCAAACGCTTCTACAGTTTGAATACCACTGGTCGTATTACTATCTTCATTAATTATAACTTGCTCACCTCTAAGGAATGTACCTGAAGTTTGAGAAAGTGTGTATGTGTTTGTACTTCTAGATTCAATATATCCTGTTGCACCACTTGAAAGACCTCTTACGCGAGAACTATCTGGTACATCGGTGGTATTATAGGTGTTTCCAAGAGTTAAGTTTGTAAAAGTCTGTAAATCATACAAATAAAGATCAAAACTAGTGCTTGCATCTTTATACTTAGCATCAGTTACACCAAACCAATATACTCTTGCTTTACCAACAAGATCTCCATTACCAGCATTGCGAGTTCCTGCATTGCCAGTATTGTCTCTTCTCTTATTATAGAGATTGATAATATTGGTGTTAGTTGCTCCACCACTAGCAGGTGTTCCAATATTGATATATGGTGTTCCATATACATTATTAACACGAATCAAACTACCTACAGCAAATGGAATTGATGCTGTAGTCAGAGGTTTAGTATCTCTTGGTTTTGGAACATCAATAATTGTAGAACCTACATGATCAACATCAAATCCTTTGACGTATGCGGTGCCTGCAGACACCCTGATGCCCATGTTCTTCTCTTCAGGTACATTACCCTCATCAGTAACTTCCTCCTCTGTGAAGAGACCACCGTTGCCTGTCTCGTCATTGAGGAGATCTACAACATCAACAACAAAATTATCTACAGCATAGTTTCCAGACTCTTCAAAAGTTCTCTTTGCAAAATACTTTTTGATTTCGCTATACTGAGATCTATTTTGTAATTTTTTGATTTCACCTTCATCAACTCTTACTAGTTCCACAAAACTAGTATCTTCAGTATCTGTAAGTAATTTTTTAGCTAACTTTAATCTAATTCTTAGTCTATCCGCACCTGGTGCAGCATAGTTTGTAAATCCTTTTGCATTATCATTTAATTCTGGTTCTTGATCAGAATTTACAATCTCTTCAATAATATCGAATCCAACCCTATATGATGGTTCGTTATTATATGGGTCAAGAACAATTAGAGAATCTGAAACATCTACAAAAGTTCCTCTAATGAAATATACACCTTGAGCAACACCGACAGCATATCCAGTATTTACTGCATCTACACTGGTAAGAGTAAATACCGTATCTCCAGAAACAATAGAAGTATTACCGTAGGTAACATTATCCTGAAGAACTAATACTTCACCATCTTGGAATTCTACAGTTTCATCTTCTGATCCACCCTCAGCATATTTTACAAAGAGGGTAATATCCTCAACACCTTCTTCTGGTGGAAGCAAATATCCTTTGATACGTGCTCTGATATCTGTAGTTTCAGAAATAACTTCTGAACCCTTACCATTATTTGCATTAACAATGGCATCAAGATAAACAGAAACATCAATGCCCAGATGATCTCTGTTTACTTTTATAGTTGTAAATTGATTATCACAAGTGACTCCACCAGGAATCACCATAGAACCTTCTTTAAATACGTGACTACCAAAAGATTCTATTTGATTCTGAAGAATCGATTGAAGACCAGTTAGTTCTCTTGCCTGAACAGGATACCCAGGCTTGAAAAGAACCTTGTAAAAATTATCATCCTTATCAAAATCATCGTAATAAGGATTTACGTTTAAGTTCGTCTTTTGGGGCATTTTTTAAAATTCCAGTATAATTTTTAAGTCTTCTTTTTGTCTGGGGTTTCTAGCGATGCTAGCTCTATTATCGAGATAAATTATTTCTCCCGACCCTTTATTTATTTCAGGTACTGCCATCCCATTTGTGAAATCAACACCAAGATTGATTAACTTAGTTCCTGTTGGATTTGTAGTAATACCAGAGAATGCAGTATCAATAGTTCCTTGGAATCCAGAAACATTACCATTAATTGATCCACCAGTTGCATTGAAGTTATAAGATCTTCCATTGGTGGAAATACCAGTATAATCTTGAGTGTCCAAAGTTGTTTGATTCACATAGATTGATCTATCTGAAAAATACTTTAGAACTTTCGTTTCATCATCCCAAGAAGCAACCCATCCGCGTGCTTTACCAACACTCAGATTTTGTTCAATCTTTTCACCAACTTTTGGTTTACCAGACAACGTTTGGTCATCCTTTAATTTCAGTGAGAATAATCCACTGAAGGTATTTTCTTGATATACATCATTAGTTCCAACTTTAGTTGGATTTTTTACAATTGAAACCTGTGCAAAACTTGTATCAACTGGGAAATCTCTGGTAGAATCATCAAATCTTGCATAAACAAGAACTCTATCAGTTCCTAACTCTGTATAGATGTCAAATCCATGTCCCTTGGATGGTGGGATAATTGGAACTAAGTTTGCACTTGTTCCAGTTGTATTTGAGTTGATTGAACCAAGGTCAACAAGACCATAAGTATAATCTTTACCACCAGATACTACTGTAGTATTGGTAATTCTATTACCTTGAACATCTACCCTAACTTTTGCTCCAGTGCCATCACCTATGATATCAAACTCTTGTCCAATACCATTAGCATAGTTATCACCTGCATCAGCAATGTAAACTGTTTTAATTTGATTCTCATTTGATGAAGAATCTGCAGATTCTCTCACTGCTCTAATTTGAGCATCTGTACTAGTTGACCAATTATTTGGTACAGTAATATATTCAGTAGAATCAAATTTGATGATATCACTTGGAGTGATGGTATAAAGATATTTCCAAACATATCCATCACCACTATCACCTGCTCTAGATGGTTCTAAATCAGTAAATGTTGGTTCATCCAAAGAAACGTTGCCCTTGGGGTTAGTACCACTAGAACCATTTTCAATGCAAATGTAGACTCTGTAGTCTTCATTCATTACATAATAATTTGCATCATATAATCTAGAGGCATTAGATACTGGTGCTGGACTTGTGACACTATAGTCATCTCGATACATTTCATATCGGTTTCCAGCAACCCAGTTAATCTTTCTTACAATACGTCTTACGTTTGCAGAAGTTACTCTTTTACCATACAAAACAACATCACCTGCGTGCCTGTTTTTTGTTATATTATCTACTGGTGCAGGTGGATTTGTATTCCACAAAGAATCTCTCCCATAAGCATTAATTGCCGGATTGGGAAGACCAACAGTAATATAATATGAGTTGTTTGTAGAATCAATAGAATCTACAAAATTACTGGCATTCAGAATTCTAAATTGATCAGTAACAATTGCTGACATCGTTATCTTTTTTTATGTATTTATAGGGGAATGTATAATATTAATTATTGGACGTAGAATGGGAAGTAATTATCCGCTTCTGGAGAAACTCCATCTTCGGGTGGTTTCACCGATCTAATCGCGCCAGATTTCTGTTCACCAAAGTTTCCTCTTCTTTGAATTGTTGGGAATGTTGACAATCCAGCATCAACTGTTAATCCAGTTACTCCGATCGCAATTCCATCTCTATTATCGTAGTTGTAGATTCTACCGAAAGAGATTCTTCCGTGAGAGGTGCAAATACCACTTTCAGTAATATTCCAATCACCTGTAGCAAGAATTCCAAGAACAGGACTATCACTATGAATGTTACAAATAATTTCACCATCTTCAAGAAGTCCACTCTTCGCGTGAACTTTGTAAACATTATCAAGGAATGTTGTTCCAATACCAACAACACTATTATTACCAGAGTCAACGGAGGTTACTCCAGTACCAATAGTGGTGTCATAAATCAGAACTGGGTATCCAACTGCCAAGTCATTCGTATCTGAAAGAACACCAAACTTACCATTCAAAGATGTGTAATTTGAAATTGCAGTGAAATTAAATTTCAGTGCAAGTGGATGACCACCAACACCAGGACAAGTGCTGATACCAGTGATAATTCCACTAAATCCTTGGACGTTAGAAACATTATTGATAGTTTCTACAGATGCCTTTGGTATTTCAATAATTGTCTGTGGTGGATTGGTTGTAGTGTAACCAAATCCAGGATTGGTGATTGTAACTGCAGAAACTTGACCATTTGTAATGGTTGCAGTTGCAGTAGCAGTTGTACCAACACCAACACCAATAGACTTAGGTGCGGAGAACCTAACATCAAGTGAAGATACAGTATATCCTGCACCAACATTATTAGTTGTGATTGCACTTATAGTTCCTGCAGCAGATACTGTAGCAGTAAATTCTGCTCCGACTGGTGCTATATGATTAGAAAGGAATGCATCAAATTCAAAGTTGCTTCCTTTTTGAACATCAAGAATTTCATTATCATACACAAAGAATTGTGCATTATCTACAAATATTTCATTTGATGATGGTGTAATATCACCAATAACTCTTGCAGTTGGGAAGATTTTTGGTTCCAGAACAGGTCTTGCTTTAGAAACAAGATTTCCTCTTACATACAAGTCATTCTTTTGTTTAATCCAATCAATTGGTCTAAAGTTGTTTTCATCAACACCGAGACCAGTATAGATTTCCGTTTCAACAACATCAGATCCAGGAATATCAGTGATTGTTCTGCTATTTTCTTGATTTGGTGTTGTATACAGTGGATGCTTTCTTACAAACAGGTCATCACCAATCTTAATTGTGGATGTAACATCAATCAAGAGTGAGTCGAGATTATTTTGACCAACATAGAAGAAGATATCAACTTTATCTTGTGGTTGTGGTGCCTCAGTAAAGATGAATGATGTGCCACCAGTAAATTCATAAGAGTATCCTGGAGTTTGTAGGACACCATTAACAAAGATAAGGAGAACGGAATTTAAATCAATATTTGCAGAGAGTGGACTTGCAGGATCGAGTTCAAAACTCAACAATTCACCTCTATAGAACAGTGGGAATCTCTTCCTTGTTCCGTTTTGGAAACCAGAAACACTGTCAATGAAGTCCATTTCACCAAATGACCATGAAGAGAATCTATCAGTAAAGGTAGAAACAACTTCAAGTTGGAAATCAGAAGCAGGTTGGGTATAATCTTTGGCAGTTACAAGACCAACTGCCTTCATAACATCACCAGGTTTGAACTGATAACCATCTCTAGCAACCTTGAAATTGCTTACAACAAATCCTGCTCCAGGTGCTGAAGTTCTTGTTGGAGTGGTAGCAATAGTAGGATCCACAGCGTTTGTTACAATTCCAACCAGGGTATGAATTGCAGAAGCAACGTTTGCACAATATGGAGTACTGGAATCAACAGTGATTGTGGTATCTTTAATCTGAAGTTTGTTGGTATGTGTACCAATAGCAACAGACTCATTTCTCATTACCTTGACCGCAATATCTCTTGCCTCCATAAAGGCATTGATAGTTTCTTGCTCTTCACCAGCAACATGAGCACCAGTGATATAGAGGTCTGCAGCATCTACTGTGAAATCATTTCCACCGTATCTGAGGTTATATGCAACAGATTCAAGTACATCAACAATATCATCCTTACAATCTTGTCCATTTGTTCCTGCTGGAGGATTATATGATGGATATGCATCACGCATCCTTCCATATGCAACATCAGCAATGAATGCCGTATTTGCTACAATCAAGTTCGATGCGTCAAAGAATCTATCGGGATTAGAATTCTGTGCGGATTGACCAATTTCAAGATTTAAGAGAAGATTTTTTCCAACTTCAGTTGTTGCTCCAACACCAAGTCTAGATACACCTTCAATTGGAATATTTTCATAAATTGGTTCTGGAATAATCAATCTTGGATTGACATAATCTGTACCACCAGATGTGATATTGAATGCGAGAGTTCCACCAACACCAACGATTGCCTCAACAGATGCTCCAGTTCCACCACCTCCACCTTTTCCAACATTTACTGTGATGGATGTTGGAGTTGTTGCAGTAATTGCAGTTTGAATACCAGCAACTGGGTCAGTTGATCTTGGATATGGATGCTCACCAAAGAAGTTATCTTGAGAGCAAGTAAAGACTAAACTGGTAGTTCCAATTGCAACAGTATTAGATGTAGTTAGTGAATGAGAACCAATTTCAAGAACAAGAAGTCCCGTGTGTGAAATGTAAGTTGCTGCAGTTGGTGTATAATTTGCACCGTTGTTATCAGTAAGACTATTTTGAGAAGATCTTACAAATTTATGATCGTATGCAAGATCTGTTACACCGATAGAAACTGGATATCTATATCCAGAACCATATGAAAGGTCATAATATTTTGATATAGTTCCACCACCTTCATAAGTGTGTGGAATTGTACTAGTTCCAACCAGAACTGTCAGTTTTGATGAAGAAATGACGTTCCTAATATCTGATGCATAACCATAATCTGGGAAGATGGTTGTTGTTCCATATCCAGTGCTATCACAACTAAATTCAAGATCAGTTAGTTTTACTCTTTCATTTGAAATGAGATTATGCGGATCAGAAGTTTCTAATGTGAGAACACCAGTTACATTGTTGTAACTTGCAGTGCTAATAGAAACTGGTCTTCTATAAGTATTAATTCCAGTGATATTATTAATTGTGCCATTAGAATCTTTATCTACCAGAAGAGACGCACCATAAAGAGGAGCATATCCAAGACCTGGTGTGGAACCTAAGGAAACAATCAGACCACCTCTTGGAATTTGGTTTTGGTTAATATCAAATTCAGATTGAATCTTACTACCATCAACGGATGTAATACCAGTATAAACAACACTAGAAACACCTGCTTGAACATTTCTAATTAAGTCATAGTTGTTACCAGTGTTATTTTCTGTAGATGGTGTTTGGAATACACCATTAATGAACAGAATTCCATTTCCTGGCGAAACGCCTGTAGTATCAATACCATTAACCTTCAATGTATAAGTTCTACCAATTCCAGTAAATTGGTCGGAATTATCATCAAAAATCATATTTTCATCATAATTTTGTCTCAAGAATGTTCTTCCAGAGAATTGCGATCTTACATAAGGAAGATTCTGCTCATTTCTTCTTGCACGAGTATTTCCTTTTGGAGGATCTGTAAAGAAGATTTCATTTTCAACAATATTAAATGAACCTCTATAAAGTTGAACTGTAGTTCCATCAATATGAGATGTTGCCGCAGAACCAACGGAACCTCTAACAACAGAAACTGTTGCATGAGTTTCTCCCGCACCTGCTTGAATAACACCACTGATGGGACCAAGAATTTCACCATTAAAATTGCTAGTGAATCCTACAGTTTCAACCTTCATGTATTCATCATCAATTCTAAGCAGATCGCTTGGTTGAATTGAAGAAATACCACTAACATTGAATGTATTAATTCCAGCAGGAATACCACCACTGTAGTAATGACCATTGAATCTTAGTTCATGACTGATTGGTGTAAAGGTGATTGGTTGTTGAACAATACCATCAATACCAATAACTGTTTTAGAAAGTTTCTTAGTAAATTCAAGTTGATGTTTGTTACCCAAACCAGCATCAGTGAAAGTAATTGCAACACCAGATCTGGCATCAAGTTCTGTTGCTGCCAACTTAAATGTATCTGGTGTAATTGCAATTGCAAATACTGTAGATGGCATCTTATCCGTAAGAATGCCTGCATAGTTTGTTGTTTGACCAATACCCATTGATGTTTGACCAACACCAGCGAAGGTAGAAGTTGGAATATATCTCAGTTCTTCTCCAGTATTGAAGAAGTGGTCGGTCATTGTAAACTCGCCAGTTCCATAATCAAGTTTTGTGGTATCAGTAGGATCAAAAGACTTGCTATAAATTGGTTTTCCTTCGTATGTCAGTGGGAAGTTAACTCTATTTGCTCTTAATCCATTTAATCCATCAAAGGCAGTGAGGTATAATAATTGATTTGTTGGACCATACTGTAATGGTAATGCTTGATTATCAAAGTCCATCTCCTGATAGAAGACTTCATTAAAGGACTGTAGAGTTACATCATATCCAGAATCGGGATAGAAATTTAAATGATATCTATCACCGAATATTTCTGCACCAAATGTACCAAGTCCAGTAATATTATTAACTGGAGCAAATGGACCAGGAACAACAGTTACCTCACCCTTTTTCTTGTTTGCTAGTGTGTAAACTTGATGTGTAGCGGAAGTAGAACCTGCAGATACTTTGACAATAGAACTTGCCGAAGAATTGAGTTCAAAAGAGAAAGTTCCTGCATGAACAACATCTGTTCCATATCCAACAGTGCTTTCAAGTAATCCACTTCTTTCAGTTCCTGCTGGTTGATTATTGAGAAGGAATCTGTAAGTTCCAATTCCTGCGGAAGTTGCAGCAAATCCAACAACATCTGCACGTACAGTCAGTGCATTAATGGAAGATATTCCAAGATTTTGTGCTTGGAATGTGACAATACCAACACTAGAATCATAAACAGCAGTTACAATACCAGTTTGAGATGCACTATAAGAAATAGATTGTGCATCAAAATAATATTCTTGAATAAACGTATTTGTGCCATCAAATGACAGAACTGCCTCTATATTGTTGATTTCGCCGTTCTGATTTGAAACTTCAATATTTGCAAATGCACCATTGAAATTATTTGTATCAAATTCTTTGATTGTTTTAATACTAGATGCTGTTCCAACACTAGTAATTCCAGAGACAAGTACACTAGTTAAATCAACAGAACCAAAAGATTGTGTTCCAATTCCTGTCTGACCTAATGGCAAATCACGATAGAGATAAGTTTTCTTGAGAATCTTGATATCATGATCTCTATCAAATGGATCTATTGGTGTGAAGATTAAGGTTCTTCTTCCACTATCATCAATATTTGCAGTAAAATCGCCTAGTTTAGTACCCGTAAATGAAGTTTGCTTTTCAAAGAGGAATGAATCAAGTGTAGTTGTTTGAAGAACAAGATCAGTAAGTTGTAAGTGTCCAGTATCTGGATCTTGAATTTGAATCAGGTATCTTACATTATTATCAATAAAGTTAACTACGTCAACTTCAACAAATCCATCTTTGAATCCTCTACTTGAGAATAGATTGCTAATATCATCATGAATTAGAACGCGATTAGTTCTACATTCAACATAATCATTGAGTTTTCTATTCTGAATTCTGAGTGCATTAGATTGTTGCAAATTAGCATTCAGAGGACTTATTCTTGGATTGTCATCCAAAGCATTATCAAAATAGTTGATAATATCAACTCTTCTTTCGCCTACAACATCAAGTATAACAATTGATGTTGTAGAACCACCCAAACCAACACTACTATTACCAGTCGATGTAACACCAACATCTACAAAGTTCTTGAGACCTGCAGGGTGAATAATGCTGTTTACTGGATTTGAAGATTCCTCCCAAGTAATTGGACTCTTAATTGAATACGAAAGATTCTGATAATAATCATTGTTAGGAACAACTTGATAATCTTCACTGAGTTTACCAATATCATTCTTCCATCCAATATTAACCTTTGAAGAATAATCAATCTTAAATCTTGCTTTTTTCTTATCAATTGAGATTACATCTGCAATAGATCCGCTGATGATTCCCTTAATTTTTTCACCTACTTTAAGATCGTATCTACCTTTAATTTTTATGTAATCATCTCTAACAACAGAGACAAACAAATCTTGTTCTTCCCAGGTAGGTGTACCGCCAAAAGGAACTGCAGGACTTACATAAAGTCTTTCATTTTTAGCAAATTCTGCTCTTTCTTGAATAACATCAATTATTGGATAGTTATTCTTATTAATAATAGTTGCAAAACCGTCTTGATATGTTTTTGCAAATCCAGCATTTGTAGATAATCCAACACCATTTTCATCAACTATTGCAAAAGTTAGTTTTGCTGGGCTAGTATTTTGGTAATCAGTAACTTTGAAGAATTTGTAGTTATAATTTCTAGAGTTAAATCCAGTACCAACACCAACAACTGCTTGTTCAACACCTTCAACAAAAACTTCATCGCCAACAGCGAAGAGTGGAGTAGTAAATCCAAGAACTGGAGTTTCAAGAACACAAGTTGCAATACCTGTTGGTCCCGAAAGCATGGATACAATGCCAACGCCATTTGAGTTGTCTACACAAATAATCTTATGTGGTTCAGACTCCAGACCATAGATAGGTGCCAATTGTTTAATTTCGGCAATAGCGCCATGTGGTGCTTCTGCAATAAGGGAAGTCTTATCGACAATTTCTTGTCTGGTTTCATTCCAGAGGAAAACATTTGGACTATTCAGATATCTTGCACCAGCAAACTTAATATCTGCTTCTTTGAATACATCAAGATTATCAATTCCAATGATTGGTGGAACAAATGCTTCTGGTCTTAAAGTATTGTCTGAAGGATAGTCATATCCAACATCTTTGAATCTTATATTATTGATTCTACCAATACTTGTCGAAATACCTTGAATGTTTGCATTGACACCTTCTTTACTGGTAACATCAGTAAATTTAGGAAGTTTGGTGAAGTTAAATCCTTCAGAAATTACCTTTACCTTTGCAATACTACCATTCAGTGCATTTGAGGACTTTGTATTGTATGATAACAGATCACATTCAGATGAATTATAATTTAATACTGATGGATATCTGTATGGAGAAATTTTAAACGAAGTTGGAGTTGCAGTAGTAATTCCAAACGTAGCATAAGTTCCATTATACTCACTTTCAACAAAATTAATTTCAGAATAATGTGGAACTGATGTATCTGCCGTGCTAATGTATCCACCTTTTTCCAAGGTATAATACAATTTGCTTGGAATATTTTTAGAATGATTTAAAGTAAGTGATGCAGTTCCAAAACTTCCAATACCAATACTACCACCAGCACCAACAACATTAAAGTCTCTACTATCACCAGAACTTACATATTCGTTGACAAATTCCTTTTCTTTATAGAACTTCAGTTCATATCCATTCAGAGAAGCATCATTTAAGAGGAATTTTAAGTCTCCATTTGATACGACATTGATTTGTGGGTTAATTAGACCAATCGTATGATTAACACCACCAGCATCACTAATATCTACTGTGGATTCGGTTTCTGGTAAAGAATCATAAAGGGTTTCTGCTAACTTAAAAGTATCACTCGATGTTTTTACGACAAAGTATGATCCAGTAGAAAGACCAGAAGCAACTTGTTCACTATTATAATAAACTTTGTCACCAGTCTTAAACCCGTGATTGGTATACGTGAAAGTATTTGTTGCAAAGTTAATTCCTGTTGAATTGATTCCGATTGGATTTACAAGAATTTTATTCTCAAAATAATCTAGTTTAATATTAAGTGCTGCAGTGGTTCCAAAACCTACAACAGTATTTGGTACAACACTCAACTTAATAGTATCATTATTCTTTAATCCATGTGTTGCAGATGTACTTACCAATGTTGTAATTCTAGAGACATCACCAGTAACTTGAGTTTTTTGAGTCTCAAGTAAAAATTCATCACTATCACTACCGGCAATTCTAAAGAAGACACCCTCAGTTTGCGAAGTATTGCTTAGAAGAGTTGCAATACCAATATGATTTGGTCCTCTATTGATAATATAAACTTCAGATTCTCTAGTAGATTGATTGGGAAGGAAGAAAGTTGTTGAAGTTGCTTCCTGAGACGCAGAAATGGGTGTTTCACCTGGTGGCAAAGTCAGTTTAACCTTCTGTCCAGTTTTAAATGGATGATTTGGAAGATAAATCTGACGTGTTGGAACAGATACTTGTTTGTATGATCCGTCTGGAAGTTCGATTGCATCAATGTTTACAGAACCACCAATAGTCACACCAATAGCAACTTGTCTTCTAGCATTAAAGTATACTAAGTCATTACGATAAGAATTGAAATTATCAGTCTTGACTGGCAATAAAATTTCATCACTAATTGGATTTAAAACACTTCCTAAAGAATGTCCTGCTCCAGGACCTACACCAAACCTTTTAACTTTAAAAGTTCCATCTCCATAATTATTCAGAAGTCTTACAATTTCTTCACCATCTGAAGAAACAATTCTAATAGAGTTACCTATTGATACATTAGATAAAGATCCAGATACGTAAATTGATTCTGTAAGAGGTCCTTGACCACCACCATATGCACTCATTGTAGAGGCAAGACCAATAGTTTCTGTGGATATTCCAATGGTCTTAGAACCCTCCAACCTAGCAATGGAAGTAGATAATCCAGAAACCAACACAACATTATTGTCAACTAAATCATATCCACCAAATCGGTTGTAAGCAGCGACTTGACTGTCGTTCTTCCAGACAAAAACAGAATCTGGATATGATTCTAAAGTCGTTGTGATAGAAGAAATACCAGCACCAGACAGTTCGGTTACTTCACCTCTTAAACCAGATCCACCAGTTCCTGCAAAACTAAAGTTTACGCCATCACCAATACGATATCCTTGTCCACCATCAATGACTTTAATTTCTGGAACAGATCCTTTAGTTACTGATTCAATAACAGATGCCTGTTCAAATGTTTCATATGATTCGTTAAAGAAATCATATTCTGCACCAGATTGATCTACATTGTATGGGAATGTATTTCTAACAAGATTAGTTCCATTGAAATCATAAGTTTGATCAAGGACATTATTGTCTACAATAAAGTTGGACTTAAAAGTGTTTCCAACAAAGTATGGATATTGTGGAATGAAATTTGCTGTTGCACTGCTTGTAGTGACACCAACAAAATACGCATATACACCATTTGGAAATTCTGGAGTCTTGCAATATCTTCCATTATGAACATCCAAATCACCATTATCTCTATAGACGTAATCTTCAATAAAGAAACCTGGATCAAATGCAGGTCTGTTAGGAACAGATGAAGAATCTAATGTATATCCACTCTCAACTCTTTTGATGCCAGATTGAACAACATCTGCATCTTGATATGCAAAGGGTCCATAGATTGGATTTCCGTCATATGCCCAACCGATAATTGGTGAATGAAGACCATCTAGTGGTTCAAGATTCTTTGCAAGATCTTGAGAATATCCATATACTCCATAGTTGAGATAATCTTCTTTATTACTATCAAGAAGACTTGCAAAAATTTCTTCAGTGTTGTTTATAGAAATTTTACCAAATCTAAACGCATCATTTACAGTAAGATCTCTAACTCTAGTATCAAAAATCGCACCTTGCCCTCTTGGATCAATATAAATTGATGTTGCAGATGTACTATATCCAATACCAGTATTGATAACAATAACGTCATCAATTTTTCCATCCTTAACAACAGGTCTCAATACGGCACCATTTCCAGTGCCAGAAGTATCTTCAATTGTAATATCCGGAACAGATGCATACTCTGTACCTTTGTTTAATATCTGAACTTCTTCAATTCTACCGTTAACAATAATAGGATTTAACTGTGCATTCTTTCCTTTGGTGATTGAAACTAAAGGTTTCTTATGAATATTAAAAGTAGTTGAACCATATCCACTTCCAGATTCATAAAGATATGCATCTGTTATTGGTCCAGTAATAATTGGTGTGAATACAAAAGTTCCTACACCAACATAGTTTGCCTCAACTTTAATCGGAGGATATTCAAATATTTGATATCCAGAACCTAAAGATTCAATCTTGGCAGTTTTATTTTTTAATAGATCGTTAGTAAAAGTTCCTGCAACACCAACATTAATAACTCTAAATCTATCATTATCTACTTTTTTGATAGAGTATTGATTTGTAGTAGAAAGACCAACAACCTCTGTACCAGTGGTTGAGTAATTTACAATCTCACCTGTCTCAAAACCATGATTTTCAAAATAGAATGTATTGTATTGAGTTGAAATTCCTGAGGACTTCACTCTTAACTTTCTATAAGAATAACCAGAACCAGGATTTAGAACTTTTATACCTCTCAGATTTGTTTGAGATTCTGTTCTAAATTTATGAATACCAGATGCAGTAGTTGCTTCAGACAGACCAATTGTGTTAATACCTGCTGGGAAGTGGAGAGCATCCTCCTCTTTTGTAAATAATCTAACTGTAGATGTATTAACAACTCTGATATAATATTCATCCCCACTTTGAAGATTATTATCTTCTGGGTTATTTGGATCATATGCATCACCAATACCAAGAGGATCGTTACCGTTTTGGTTGTAAATGAGTATTTGACCGTTTACAAGATTGTGTGGTCTATCAAAAGTAATTGTCTCATTATCAATATCAACACCACCACCAAGACTAAGTTTTCTACTATCAAACTTTAGTTCGCGGAATCTACTACCAATGACTGGCTCTAATTCACATCCAGAACCATTACCACCCGTTAAGGATATAGAAGTCAATCTTTGTACATCGAATTCTTGTGGATCAACCAATACATCTTTTACATCACCAATAATAACTGGTTCAACTTTTGCTTGTGTTGTTCCAGTTTTGATAGTAATCTCTGGTGGAGTAACAACATCAAAACCTTTGCCACCATTCAGAACCTCAAATTTTTTCAGAGGTCCATAATAAACTTTGTCTTGAGAATCTGGCGCAGAGATTTCTACACCATCAATTAACATACCAACAGAACCTTCAGTTCTAGGATCTGGGTTTACATCATTTACACTTTGTGATAATGGGAATTTTCTTAAAATCCTATTATCAGTAATTTTTCTATTTCTATGTCTCTTAAGAGTAAATCTATGAATACCTGTGGATGGTAATGGTGCTGGTCCTACTCTCCTATGCTCACCACTTGTGAGAAGTTCCTTAGAGATGTAAATTTTAATATCTCTAGAAGATACCAACTTAACATAGTAAGTCTCACCAGATTCTAATCCTGAGAATGGATTGTCTGCAGTATAGACAATTTCATCACCATCTCTAAAATCTACAGGACTTGCAAATCTGACTGTATTATATGCTTTATAGAAATTATCAAAGTTTCCAAGACTACTTACTGTTCCGTCTGGAGTTGATGCTTCTACAATATCTTCTACAACTTCATATGATGGTAAAGAGTTGGATGCAACATATGCTTCAGTCAACTCATTATCAACATATAAGTTCAATATGTCAGTATTATGAACATCATTTCCTAATTCAATTTCTGCACCAGAACTTGTAGCCTTACTGAGTTTTCTTCTAAGACTATATGACGTTAATGGATTTGCAACAAAACCACCAGTATTAGATAACGTAACAGTTCTTGTTGCGAAATTGATACTTGATACTTCCGCAAAAGCACCACCTTGAGGGGGAGGTACAACAACAGTGCCAACACCTACAGTCCCAGATACAATCTCTACAAGGTCACCAACCTTAAGACTTGATTTATCAATATCTGTAGTCAGTACAAAAGTAGAACCACTTGCACTTTCGGCAATAAATCGTGTGCTGGTATTATAAATCCAAGAATTTGCAAAAACTTCAGCATATGTCTTATCTCCAGGTGGGTTTTTAATAACCTCACCCAAATTCTGTACAACAATTTCTTCATCCTCTTCCATAAGAGGAATATCCTCAACTGGATCAAATTCTGAAAGAACTCCAGTTATGCGTAAGTCAACTCTTTTTGAAGTATCTCCGTTTTCATATCCATAAACACAATCATCAAAACGAACCATTTTCCCAAGAGGAATGGGAACACCCATACCAACTGAGTAATTCTCTTGAGTACAACCATAAAACTGGTTAACACTCTTAGATGTGTATCTGATTAATATTGGACCACTAGTGAACTCACTTCTTTCACAAATAATCGCACCAGTTTGACCAAAACCAATAGTAGAGTCTACAGAAATGGTTGAGTCACCTGGTTCAATCTTTTCGACTACTCTTGATGCACCTGGAATACTAAAAGTTCCTTCAATAAAATCTTTATCGTTATATCCAACAAATACACCAAGTCTATAAAATGTTTTATTGTTACGAGTAAAAATTTCTACATCAGATACAGATGCTCTAGTATTTGGATCTAAACTTCTTGTGATTGTTTGACCTTCAAGTGCAAATGGATCGCCAGAGACAAAAAGTCCACTTTCTTCATCAAGATATTCTAAATTTTCAACAACAAATACTTCTCTTCTAACGTACTCAGCAGAGGATGGTTTGACCAATCTAGTCTCTAGGTCTATAACCTTTGCTTCAACGCCGTACAGGACCCGGAAGAGTATTCTGACAGACTCTTCAATACCTTTTGATTGGTAAAAGTTTCTAGCGTGCTTAATAAAGTTTCCAACATCCAAGTCAGAAACAAAATCAAGATCTTCAAATCCTGGAGTAAAAGTTCTCTTTAACTTTTTATAGAACTCTTGTAAGAAAATTGCACTTAAGTTTGTTACAGATACATCTGCAATGTGTTCTGCTGCTGTTGTTTGTGCAAACTTGAGAGATTGTCTGTTGGTATGATCAATGATATTTGAAATATCACTAGAATATCCAGTAATACCACTAAATCCACGAATACATCCAGTAAACGTGGTTGCAGTTTTACCAGTGTAAGTAATAATTTCATCACCAATTTTCAGAAGACCATAATCATCTGGAAATCCTTTAGTTGATGCAACAGTAATAGTAGTTGCAGTCTTATCAATACCTGAGGAGAGAGTTGTTGAACCAACAATAACTTCTGGAACGAGATTATCAACCCTGATGTAACGATCAAGGTTATCAACCAAATCAACATTACCTCCTTGATGTTCCAAAGAGACGTAATATTGCTTAAAAAGTTCTACCGCTTTTGGAAAATCGGCAACTAAGAATTCTGGAAGTTGGCCCTCAATAATCTTATTGAGTTGCACTCTCTTCTCAAATTGCGACATATTTTATTTCCTCTCTAAATCTCCGTTTGAATAACTTGATGTATAGAAATCTCTTGTGAATGTGACGCCAGAAATGTCTTCACCAGATGCAATGACATCTTTAACCATATTTATCTTACTATCTGAAACGCTCAGACTCAAATAAAGATCTTTGAGTCCGACAACATCATTAGAATCTGGGACTGCTTGAATCTCAACAATGTCGTTTGGTCTCTGTGTTGAGACAATATTTACAGTACTAAGATTGATTTCTCCTTTTAGATAATCAACTGTTCCTGCTTCCTTTGCAACAACAATACTTTCACCCTTATCATTCACTTTAACAAGTGAAATAATTCCAGTTTTTAAGTCAGTATTGGGAACATCAACCATGAATACTTCACTCTCTTCCCCAGCAACTTTGAATCTTGTAGACTTAATATTAAATCCATTTGGTTTTACATTAAATCTATTACCAAAACAAAGTTCATACTGTGCGAATTGATTGACTAATGCCTTCAGATCTCTTCTAATAATGATTTTTGTAATATTAGAAGTGATTGCATCATCAACTCTATCAATCAATTGCAGCACTTTACTGTATTTGAATCTTCCACCAAAGCGATTCATGTCAACATTCTTGGAATATGAGTTCAAAACGTCAGTAACATTCGTTTTGAGGTCACTTGCATTCGATGCTTTGGATATATCATAGTAAATTGTCGAATCAAGTTCCACGTAAAGAACTTTCAGATCAACAATTTGCTGATTAATACCAGCAATTGAGTATTGCTTCAGTTTACTAAGAATATTTTGCTTGTCAAAGTCAGAAACAAACGTTCCATTCTTTGGTTTTATGCTAATTTGGACTGTTCCAAACTTAGGAGGTGATAATTCTTCTCCACCAACCACTGCAACTGACTCTGTGTTGGGATATACTTCCGAAATAATTGCTTCATAGTCCCTTGCAGTGACTGCTCTGTACTGAGCAGAGTATAAACGAGGCGCAAAGTACTTAATTGAAGAAACATCTTCAATTTCTCCACCATTTTGTGCCTTTTGAACCGTATTTACGGTGATAGAACCACTTGGAATGACTGATACTCCACTTTCATCAACAAATGAACCTTGGAAATCAAATATCGATGGTCCGTTTCCTGCTGCACCATCAGTTACAAGGTATCTTACAGTGATTACAGCGTTATTTTCTAATTTTTTACCAAAATATCCGTCACCAAACAGAAGTTCGTACCTTTCATCCTGAACTTCTTGTAATAAGAACACTTCAGAGTTCTTATTTAAGTTTAAAATGTTGTCAATTTGCTTAAATTCCCTCCCTAAACCAGAATCACCGATTCCTCTAACATAACATCTGATTGTAGAGGTATCAATACTTGGATTGTCCAGGATAAAACGCTGATCAACAGAAGTATTGACCAAAAATTGCCTTGAAAGCATGGAACCTTGTAAGACTTCTCTTGGTAAATCTGCTGTTCCAAACTGTGCTACCCCATTTTTGACACCAACAGTCAAATCTTCTGGGATAGAAAAGCGATATGATGAGTTATCAGTCACTCCAATGCACACCAGACCCGCTTGAAGCGTCAAAGTACCACTTGTAGTGGTAGTGGGTACGTTAAACCATACATTTGCCTTAGCGGCGCTTCTAGAGCGAGGTACATAACCAATGTTTCGCGCCAAAGAAACAACATTTTCGCGAACTGTAGCACCATCCAGGAAGGATTCATTGACTACAAG
>CEOO01018602.1_pt1 | contig 24157 bp, 22 predicted proteins | sample 530321 | NCBI WGS metagenome assembly CEOO01 (sample SAMEA2619927, study PRJEB7988) | marine metagenome | biome: marine biome (ENVO:00000447); feature: surface water layer (ENVO:00002042); material: "saline water (ENVO:00002010), including plankton (ENVO:xxxxxxxx)" | depth 5 m
CTTTTAATAAATTAACGCTTAATGTAGTACATCCTGTTTCAAAAGAACCTATATACATGGAATACAATAAATCTGATAGTAAAAATGTATTAATAGAAAAAGAAGATGGTACTTATGTAGAAGAAGCTGATGTTAAGTATTTAAAAGAATTATGGGCAGCAAATGAATATCACAATTTTTTAGAAACAAGTACATTAGTAGCTCCTTCAGATGGAGATTTAGGAGTAGGTGTACCAAGTAATACAAGTGTACCTAAAAGCACCAACACTTATGATGAAGTTTATGTAAATAAAAAATTAGTAAGAACTGACTACAATATTGGCTTACATCAAGCCCAGCCTCTTATAGAAGAAATAGAAAAAGTTTTCGGTAAAGACCAAGATTGGAAACAAAATAAATTTAATATATTAGGAACTTACACTGCTCACGATGATGCCCCATTAAGACCACCATACACGAATGTGAAAACTTACAGTTGGTATAATGTTTATAGTAAACCTACACAGGAGTTGTTAGATGAATTTAAAGTAAAAGATGTTGGGTATACATATAAAATATGGCACGCTGTAAAATACAATACCGTATCAGGTAAAAAACAATTAAAAGCTGTTATATCCGATGATGAATATACAAGTAATTATCAAAAACATCCTGACACTTTTATACCTAGACCAGAAGTACCTGTTTATTCTGTACGACATGGAACTTTCTTTTTTGCAAAAATTTTTAATGAAGATGGTACAGAAGCAGATGAGTATGATGTTTTCTTTACTACTACAAAAGATATTATGAAAGAATTTTGTGAGAAAAAAGGACTCACCTTTCCTATACCAGAAAGCAGAGAAGATGATTTTATTTGGATATACGGCTTAGTTTATGACAAAAACACTTTAGAAATAAAACAAGTTAAAGGATATATTCGTTATCCTACAGAGGAAGGCGAATGGCTTTAAAATTAAACACAAAAGAAATAGATAAAAAATTCTATAAAAAAGTAGAGGAAGAAAAGAAATTACGCAAAGAATTTAGAAAAAAATTTCATAATTAATTATGTTTGGTATAAGTGCATTTTCAGAAACTCCATTTTCAGCATTAGCTGGAGATGACTCTGCGAGTGTAAATGTAAGTGTCACAGGTCAATCAAGTACTGGAGCTGTAGGTAGTCTTACTTCTATAGGTAAGGCAAATATAACCCCTGCTTCTCAAGTAGGAACTTCAGCTTTAGGCACTATTACAACAGACGCTGAAGCTAATCTAACTTTATCAGGTTTAGCCAGTACAAGTGCACTAGGCACAACTTCACAAATAGGTGAAGCAAATCAAACTTTGACTGGGCAAACTGGTACTTCTGGTTCACCGACAGCAGGAGTAAACGCACAAGCTATAGCTTCTCTTCCTGGAGTATCGGGTAGTGTTGGTTCTGTAAGCGTAAGCACAAACGCAGATGCTAATGTTAGCGTCACAGGTCAAACTAGTACATCTGCAGTAGGCTCACTCTCTATTATAGGTAAGGCAAATATAACACCTTCTAGCCAAGTAGGTACAGGTGCAGTAGGCTCAATAACTCCAGACGCAGAAGCTAATGTAAGTGTAAGTGGTCAAACGAGTACATCAGCTTTGGGCACGTTATCTTCAATAACAGGTAAAGCTAATGTTTCTGTAGCAGGACAAACTTTACAGGCTACTTTAAATAATCCTAGCATAACCACACAGAATAAAGTTAGTGTTTCTGGTGTTTCTAGTACAGCATCAGTAGGCTCTTTATCATTTATTGGTAAAGCTAATATAACTCCTGCAGGACAAGTAGGCACAACAGGTGAACCAAAAATACTGATTTGGGGTATGGTAGATGATAGTCAAACACCTAACTATAGTGGTGTAAATGATAGTCAGACACCTAATTATAGTGATGTGGGTGATAGTCAAACACCTAACTATAGTAATGTAAATGATAGTCAAACACCTAGCTATAGTAATGTAGATGATAGTCAAACACCTAATTGGGAAGAAGTAGCTTAATTCTGTTAATTAAATTATAATTTTACAATGGCAAGTACATACGTTAATAATCTTAGATTAAATGAGATGGGTACTGGAGACCAATCTGGTACATGGGGGACAGTCACTAACACTAATTTAGAGCTGATAGGAGAAGCATTAGGTTATGGTACAGAAGCTATAACCACTGACGCAGATGCTCATTTATCAACAGTAGCAGACGGTGCAACCGATCAAGCACGAGCCATGTATGTTAAATACACTGGTACTTTAGATTCTACCTGTACAGTCACCATAGCTCCAAATACTATGAAAAGAGTACAGATTATTGAAAATGCTACTTCTGGCTCTCAATCGATTATAGTTAAACAAGGTTCAGGAGCAACAGTCACTGTTCCTAATGGTACTACTAAAATTTGTGTTTTAGATGGTGCTGGGTCTGGTGCAGCAGTAATAGACGCTTTAGAAAATTTAAGTATAAGTGGTGATCTAACTATCGGTGGTGATGATTTAAAAATGGCTACTAATACCAGTGGTCATATATTAGTTGCAGACGGTACAAATTACAATCCTGTGGCTGTGAGTGGAGATGTGACTATAGCCAGTAGTGGTGCAGTCACTATAGCGAATGATGCTGTGGAGCAGGCTATGGTTGCAGATGACGCAGTAGGTGCAGATCAATTAGCTAGTGATGCAGTTGTAAACGCAAGTGTCGCATCTGGTGCAGCGATAGCTTTTAGTAAAATGGCTGACCTAACTGCATCTAGAGCTTTAGTTTCTGACTCTAACGGTGATGTATCGGTGAGTGCTGTCACTTCTACAGAACTAGGGTATTTAGACGGTGTGACTTCTGCTATACAAACGCAATTAGGTACTAAATTAAATGCAGCTTTACCTAATGATGCTTGGATTAGTTCTGCTGATGGTAGGAATAGACTTTATTTCACTACAAACGCTAACACTATAATGAAATTTGATACTCAATGGAGAGTTGACAATAATTCTGGATCTACTATGTTGACTCTTGATACCAGTGGTAATCTTACAGCCACAGGTAATGTAGGTGCATATTCTGATATGGCACTTAAAGAAGATATTTACCAAATTGAAAACGCTTTAGATAAAGTAAAAAAATTAAGAGGTGTACACTTCACTAAAAAATCAAACAAGTCAAAAGAAATAGGAGTGGTAGCTAACGAAGTAGAGAAGATAGTGCCAGAGCTAGTAGATGAACATGAAGACAAAGAACTGGGGACAGTAAAAACTATGAAATATGCCAATACCGTTGGGCTACTTATAGAAGCAGTAAAAGATTTAAGTAAACAAGTAGAGGAACTAAAAAATGCCCCAACTTCCAACTAGTGGAGCAATAGATTTAAATGAGATCCACGTAGAAGCTGGAGGTTCTTCTACTACTGCTTGTACCATAAATGATTCAGATATAAGGGATTTAATAGGCAAATCCTCAGAAGCACAATCAGATTTTGCAGATTTTTACGGTGCAATGAAAGAAGAAGCTTCAACAGGAACAGTAGCACAAACATTTACGATAAATGCATATTATCAACAGTACTTCACATGGGGGTACAAACAACAAGCATATAATGGTGGTACTCTCTTGGGCACAACCACTGCAACTTCTATAACTGGTATTTCTGGTAAAACTTTACTATCACTCTCCTCTGGAGGTTTTTTCGGTAATACAGCAGTTTCTCTTAAAGTAGATGGTAAAATGAGTAATGCTAATTGGAACAGTATATCAATAACGAACTGTTCTGGTCCAAGTTGGAATAGTTCAACTAATAGTTTTAGCAGAACTGGAGCAGATTATTTCCTTCAAGTCAAAGATGCCAGTGCCCCTTCTGGCTGGTACACTTCATGGACATGGAACATGCCATCTCCCACCAGTTATCAAACTTTTGGAACTTACTTTACTGCTTATAGTGGGGCAGGTCCAAATCACGTAGTCACTTTCTCATGAGGTAAATATGGAAATTATAATATGGATAGCTTTAATTTTAATTGTAGGAAAAGTTATACTTAAAGCAGTAAGACCAGACATCAACAGGTTTGTAAATAAAAAAGCTGTTGAATACTGGGAAAATTTAAAAAATCATTTTTAAAATGGCAAAAAGAGCAACAGTCACTGAGTTAGATAAAAGGTTAAGTGCTCATGAAGCAGCATGTGACCAGCGATGGAAAGAAAACTATCGCAGACTTGACTCTATTGAAAGTGGTGTTTCTTCCATTAATAGAACTATTAGGAATGGCTTGATATTTATTGTGACTATTTCTTTAACTATTATTGGATTTTTAGTAAAATTTGCCTTGTTTTAGGAGAACGAAAATGAAGTTCTCCTCGGAAACTAGATTATCAAAACATTTTAGATTAAGAGAACTTGAAAAATCTCAAGTTGCTTTGCGTAATGGTATTGATAATACAGTTCAAGACGAAACAATATTTAATAATTTAAAATCTCTTTGTGGAGAAATACTTGAACCCATACGAAATAATTTCGGCAAACCTTTTAGTCCTAATTCTGGCTATCGCTGTTTGGAGCTCAATAGAAAACTTGGCTCTCGTGACACTAGTCAACACACTCTAGGTCAAGCCGTAGATATAGAACTTCCTGGAATAGATAACGAGGAGCTCTTACATTACATTAAAGAAAAACTTGACTACGACCAAATTATTCTCGAATATTATGACGGTGTGGATCCACACAGTGGTTGGGTACATGTAAGTTATGTATCACCAGAAGAAAATAGAAGAAATAGTTTTTCTTACGACGGTAAAACATATAGAGTTATAGAATGACAAAACTTACAACTATACAGTTCAGACCTGGAATCAATAGAGAAAACACAAATTACTCTAATGAGAACGGTTGGTTTGATGGAAATTTAATTAGGTTTGCTAAAGGTCTCCCTGAAAAAATAGGTGGCTGGAGAAAAGATAACAGTAATACTTTTGAAGGCAACTGTAGAGCTTTACATGGATGGACAAATTTAGTAGGAACTAAATTTTTAGGTTTAGGCACAACTGTAAAATACTATGTAGAAGAAGGTGGTAGTTTTTACGATATAACCCCTTTACGAGAAACAACTGCTGCAGGAGATGTCACTTTTGCTGCAAGTGATGGCTCAAGCACAATAACTGCTACGGACAGTAATCATGGGTTATCTGTAGGAGATTATGTAAGTTTTAGTGGTGCAGCAACTTTTGGTGGTAATATAACAGCTGATGTTATAAACCAAGAAGGTACTTCACTTAATCAATCTGGTTTTGAAGTAGTTTCTGTACCAACCGTCAACACTTATACATTTACTGTCCCAGTGACAGCAAATGCTTCAGATGCAGGAAGTGGCAAAGGTGGAAGTAGCGTGATAGGTTATTATCAAATACAGATAGGTCTTGATAATTATGTATCAGGTACAGGTTGGGGAGCAGGTGCTTGGGGAGAAAGTACTTTCGGTTCTACTAGTCCACTAGCTTTTGGTAATCAATTAAGACTGTGGTCTCATGATAATTTTGGTGAAGATTTACTAATCAATCCAAGAAATGGCGGAGTTTTTTATTGGGATAATTCTGCAGGAGTATCTTGGGCAACTAACCCATCAAATAATAGAGCTAAAAATTTAACAGATTTAGCAGGATCTAATTTAGCTCCAACTGTTGGTTTAGTGACCCTAGTTTCTCAAGTAGATAGGCATGCTATCGTTATGGGTGCTGACCCTTTAAATGCTGCAGGTACAGCAAGAACAGGAGTACAAGATCCACTTTTCATAGCATTTTGTGACCAAGAAAATATATCAGAGTGGGAACCTAAAAGTACAAATACTGCTGGTTCTTTAACTTTATCAGAAGGAAGTATAATTATTGGTGCTCAAAAATCTAGGCAAGAGATATTAGTTTGGACTGATACTGCTTTGTATAGTATGCAGTTTGTTGGACCACCTTTTACATTTGGTATAAATTTAATAAATAAAGAAACAGGATTAATTGGACCTAATGCAGCAATAGTCACCTCTAAAGGTGTTTTTTGGATGGCTATTGATAACTTTTATGTATACACAGGAACAGTACAAAAAATACCTTGTTCTGTTTTAAGTTATGTATTTAATGATTTGAATATTTCGGAAGCATATAAATTTCATGCTTTTTTAAATGAAGAGTTTGATGAAGTAGGTTGGTTTTATACTTCTGCTGGTGGGAGTGAGATAGATAGATATGTTTCTTATAACTACGCTAATAATGCATGGGCTTATGGTCAATTAAGCAGAACAGCTTGGTTAGACGCAGGCACAGAACCATACCCGAGAGCTACAGGTAGTAATTATTTATATCAACATGAGTTTGGTTATGATGATGACGGTAGCCCTATGACTAATGTATTTATAGAAAGTTCTGATATGGACATGGAAGATGGTGATCAATTTAGTTTTGTGAGCAAACTTATACCAGACGTTAGGTTTTTAAACAACTCTAGTGATGGTCAAATAAATTTTGTATTAAAAACTCGTAATGCTCCAGGAGAAACTTTAACTACAAATAGTACAAATGTAGTGGCTGGTGATACAGCTAAAGTAGATTTAAGATCAAGATCAAGACAGATAGCTGTGCGTTTTGAATCTGATGATGACGCTTCATATCCAGGAAACACAGACACAGGTTGGCGATTAGGTAATAATAGAATAGAAATAAAACCTAACGGGAGAAGATGAGTAAACTTCTACAAACACAACTACCCACAAGTATGGATGGTAGTATAGACGGTAATCTGTACAATAGGTTAGTTCGTATTCTTGAAATTAATTTAGGTCAATTTGATCCTGATAACACTCGTCAAATAACAACTCAGGAAAAATTAGAAAATAAATTTAATCAAGGGGCTATAGTATTTGACACAACTTTAAATAAACTACAAGTTTATGACGGCGATAACTGGTTAAATATCGATACAACTGACTCTTCTTCTTTTAGTGGTCCGCCAGAAAATGGCTTATCGGCTCAAGCAAGTTTAGGTATAGTATCAGTATTGACGAAGGGAGCAACCAGTATTCACTTGTGACAAAACAGAAAAGATGTCCTTACTGTAATAAATTTACTGATAGGTGGCATAATAATAAACCTCAAGCATGTGGTGCTTGTTTACAAAAAGCTAAAAAACTACATATATCTAGTTCTAGATATAGGTTTATGAAAAATTTGCTTATACAACTAAGATATTCAAGAGAAAAACAAGGACATACATTTACGCTTATACCAGAGGACTTATACGAGCTCTGGGACGAGCAGGACGGTAGATGTGCTTTATCTGGTATACCTATGACTTTTAATAAAAGTGACGGTGGAGAGGACACAAACGTCTCCATTGATAGGATAAAACCGAAAGGTTTATATGTAAGAAAGAATATACAACTAGTTGCAAAAAAGGTAAACTTACTCAAGCATACCCTAGAAGAAAATGAATTAATCGACTGGGTAGATAAGATTTATGGTCATAAGATATTAAATAAATAATATGATAGGTCAAGTAATAGAAGTAGCAGATAAAGTATTAGGTAAATTCATACCTGATAAAAATCTAAAAATGAAGCTACAGAAAGAGATGACTATGGCGTTTCATGACGCTAATCTCGCACAAATACAATTAAATAAACAAGAAGCTGCACATAAAAACATATTTGTAGCTGGTTGGCGACCATTTGTGGGATGGACTTGTGGTGTAGCTTTAGCGTATCACTTTGTTGTTTCCCCTATAATAGAGACTATTCTTATAGCTACTGGTGTGGCTATAGATCTACCGAGCTTTGAGTTTTCACAATTATCTAGTATACTTATGGGTATGCTCGGATTAGGTGGTCTTAGAACTTATGAGAAAATGAAAGGAGTCTCAAGAGAGAAATGAATCTTTTAAAATCATTACCTGTTATGGGACAATTCCAAAGTGGCATAGCGCAACTGGGTGGAATAAGTGGTCTTTTAAATAAAGGTCAAATGGGTTTATTGAAAGATATCCCTCTTTCTCCATTATTGGGAGATAAAGTCACAGCACAGATGTCTGCTGTATTACCAGAAGAACTTATGGGCACAACACCTGGAATGAACATAGCATCCGATATGTCGGAACAAATGATGATGGAGATGGGTCAGTCAGATCCCGAAGCTATGACCCAAAAAATACTTGCTGATCAAGGCAGGTATGGTGATCAAGTTATGGGACATCTAGCTCCAGGAGAAATCGTAATACCTAAAAAATTAGCACAAGACCCAGAGCTTTTACAGACCTTACAAGAAGTCTACGACAAATTCGGTGTTGATATGAATCAATATACCGTGGGCAACGATGCAAACTCAATCAATCCTAACACAGGAATCATGGAGTTTGGGTTTTTAAGTGATTTATGGGGAGACATTAAGAAAAATGCTCCGACTATCGGACACATAGTAGGTTTTGCTGTAGCTGGACCTCCAGGTGCAGCGATAGGTGGTGCTATTGGTGGTGCTGTAAAAGAAGGTGATTTAGGTTATGCTGCAAAACAGGCACTAACAGGTTACACTCTTGGTAGTATGGCTCAAGGTGCAGGGCTACAAGGTGGTACATTGGGTTCAGCTACTCCTGTAGGAAATTTGACCACAACAGGTGGAGTCATTTCAGACTCAATAGGTCAAAACTTCGTACTAGGTCCTGGTGGACAAGGTTTAGTTGGTGCAGGTCCACAATTAGGTTTTGGTGCAGGTGGAGTCACTTCTGGTGGAGTAGGTGGATTTTTAGAAAACTTAGGGGCTAATGCAAGAGGAATATTTGGCACTGCTGGTCCAGGGGCAACAGGCATAGGCTCAGCGTTTCAAGGTTTAAGTGGTATGGAAAAAGCTATAGTTGGTCTAGGGGCTATGGGTGCCATGGGTGGCATGAAAACTCCTGAACAAGAAGAACAAGAAAGAACTTTAATGCAAAATCCACAAATACTAGATTATATGAATAAAGGGATGGGTCAGGCAGGATCTTTTGATTTCCCTTCTGGTCCACAATTAGCAAGACAGTCTAGGAATCAAGCAGCAGGGTTAATACCATTAAACGCAGGCATAGAAAATTCAGCTTTATTAAATTATTTAGAATCTATGAGAGCTCAACCAGTGAGTCAGGTAGTTTACCCTAATTTCGAGACAGTATAATGGCGATAAACACTACACAAGCAACTACTTCCCCACCTATATTTTATGGTGAATTGATGAGTCAAGGAGTGTTTCCTGCTCTTAATAAAGAATTTCAAAACTTATTAACTGATGGAACAACTCCTTATAATTATGAAGGACAAAGAATAGCAGACTTCACACCTGACCAACTTCAAGCATTTGAATTAGCTAGACAAGGTGTAGGAAGTTATCTTCCTGGAATGACTTCGGCTCAAAACTTTTTAAGTGGTGCATTAGATACAGGCACTAATTTAATGCAAACTGGTGTTCAGCAAGGTATATCAGGTACACAAGAAGGGCAAAATATTCTAAGAAGTATGGCTGGTGGATTTGATCCTACAGATACAGCTAGGTTTTACAATCCTTATGAAGACGCTGTAGTCGATCAAACTTTATCAGACTTTCAAGATCAATTTGATATAACTCAAAACCAACTAAATAATCAAGCCATACAGTCTGGTGCTTTTGGTGGGTCAAGAGGTAGGTTAATGCAAGCTGACTTGGCAGAAAGATTTGGTAAAGGTGCAGCAGAAGCTGTAGGTGGTATAAGAAGGCAAGGTTTTAGTGATGCTATGGCTAACGCACAAGCTGCATTTAAAGGCAGAGGAACTGTAGCTGGTGGGCTAGGTTCACTAGCTGGTAATTTAGCAAACATAGGTATAGCTGGTGGTGGTGATTTAATTAACACTGTAGGCAGAGGTGCAGGTGCTCTCGGTAATATAAACACAGGTATATATAATTTAATGGGTGGAGATATTAACAGGTTAAGTTCGCTTGGGGCTCAACAACAAGGACAAGCTCAAAGAGGACTTGATATTGATTATGGTAATTATGTTGGTTCAATAAATTATCCGATGAGTGTCCTTAGGAATGTGGGTAGCTTAGCATCTGGTATTGCTCCGACACTGGGCAGTAATGTTTTCCAAACAGTAGAAGACGTAAATGACCCTGAGCCACAGCCAAATAAATTTATGCAATTAGCAGGTACAGGATTACAGCTATACGGAATGGCGAAAGGTTTGAACCACAATAATATGCAAGACACTATAATTTAATATACAAATGGCACAAAGATTTGACCCAATAACACAAGGTTTCCAATTAAGTGGTTTAGATAGTCTATTTCAACAAAGCCCAGCAAACTTAGCAAGTAGTTTATTAAACTCAGGAATGTCTCCTCAGGAAGTATCATTACAGACAGGTTTAAGCCCTGATGAGCTTATGCTACTTCAAAGAGATCAAATGACTAACGTACCAGAACAGCCACCTATGGCTACTATGGGTATGGATCAAAGTGGTGGTATAGCTTCTACTCTAGGCAGAGGGTTAATGTCAAGCGATCCTACAGGTGAGCTAGGTATAGTGACGAGTCATATGGTAGATCAAATGGATATGTTGGGTCTTACTAAAGATGAAGACACTGCTGATGACTTAGACACAATAGTCGCAGCACAAATAAACTCAGCTGCAGAAAAAGTACAAACTGCGGAAGCGAGTGGTGATCCTCAACAATTAGCGGAAGCACAAAAAAATGCTAACGATATAACTTCACTCAATACTTCTATAGTAAGTTTTTTAGGTAATAGCCCAGAAGAAAGAAAAGAAAAAATGCAGATATACAAAAACGCTGCAGCAAGTATGTTGGGTGGGGATGATTTAGAAAAATATATTCGTAGACCAGATGAAGCATTACCTTACATGGTGGCAGGCATGTCTTTAATGCAATCAGGTGCAGAAGGCGAGGACTGGACAACTGCTTTGACTAATGCTTTTAGTAAATACGCAGTCACTAAAAAACAAGAAGATAGGCAATTTGATGATAAATACTTACAATTTAAATTAAACGAACGAATACGTAAAGATGAGTTTGCTACTAATTTAGCACTAGAGGATTTAAAAATATCTGCTGCACAAATTACTGAAAAAGGCACACCATACATAGTGAACGGAGGTATGCGAATATTGAACACTATGGAAGCCACTAAATTAAGTAGAACAGAAGGTGTTGACATAAGACCTTACGATAAAGATCTTGATGGAAAAGTATCAGACTATACCATAACTGACCCAAACGGCAATAGCATTACCACACTACTGACTAACAGTGAAGCAAGTGGATATCAAGACATGGGTTTTCAAATAGTTTCAGGTAATCAAAATAAAGATACAAAACAATACCAAATAGTGTACCCAGAAGGTTTCACAGGAGCTCCAGGATCTAGATTAGAAGGTAATCCTAATTTTGCAAATCTAACTGATAGTCAAGTAGAAAATTTAAGGAAAAAGTTTCCTGATGTTGACTTTAGTGATAAGGATATTGATTTAATACCTATTCTTAGAAATATAGACGGTAAACTTATGCCTATGCTTGTACCAGAAACTCAAGTAAATTATAAAACTGACCAAAAACAATACGCAGGTGGGTTTACATTCTCTGTTGATAGTGAAGGAAATACTACTTTTATATCTGGTCCTGGTGGTAGTGAACGAACTTTAAATAAAGACAGAAGAAATAGAACAAAAGAGTTTAGAGAACAAGCCACAGATATTGCTGAGGTGTACACGCTACTTGATGATATAATGAAAGTAGTCGATCAAGGTGCCCAGCTTCCAGGTGGTGCTAGAACATTCTCTAATTTTATGCAACGAGGTTTAGATGAGATTGGTGCAATAGGTAGTGGTTTTGATAATATTGTCACAGCTACAAACGATGTTTTAAATTTCACAGATACAACTTTTAAAGGTGCAGACGGTAGTTCTATCACAGCTCAACAGTTATTTACTGATTTTACAAATACAGAAGAGTACTCTGGGTTGTTAGGAACTAATGTAAATAATAGAGAATACCAAGCATTGACTTTCAACTTAGCTGTTGCTTTAGCGAAAGCTATGGGGCTAGGTGAAGCCAGAGCGTTATCAGATAGAGATTTAGTACACGCTATGAAATCGGCTGGTTTTGACTCTTCTAATAGAGAAAGTTTAGTCGCAAGACATAACCAATTGAGAAAACAACTACTTAGGAGTCTCTATCAAACTAAATTTGGACTTGAATCAGATGTATATTTAACAGGAGATGATAAGTTCGTAGAAGGTTTAAACGCTATACTACAAAACCCAATCGATCCATTTAATCCAGATGTTTCTTTTGCAAGTCTCTATAAAGACATAGAGAGTGAAACTGATGACACATCACAAACTACTACACAGCAATCTCAAACAAGTACAGGTCAACCCAATTACAGCACAAGATATACACCTTTCTTCTCAAGTTTAGGTAGAGAGGATAATTTCTCAGCTATACTAGAAAGAATAAGTAAAAAAGCTAATGAAGTTAGCAACGAGTCTAGTTCAGTTAGACAAATGTTTGTGAAAGATATAACAAATTACATATTGACTTTACCACAAGATCAAAAATTTCTCATAGCAGACGAAATACAAAAAATTATGGAAGGTACGGAATAACATGGCAAACGATGATATTATAGATCTACCCACAACAGACGATTTACTTAACCAAAGATTACAAAGTCTTTTAAACAACCCTAAAGCATTTGATGCATTTAAAAACCTGCCCACTGTGTACTCTACTCAAGATGACGAGATTTCACGTGCACTTGAGGTAGAAAAATTAGCTGAATATGGTTATGGTCCCGACCAGTATAGACAGAAAAGGAATATAGCTAGCAATCAGCCGTGGTCTTTACTTGAAGGCAAACCTAGACTAACCTATGAAGATCCTAGACTAACCTATGAAGATCTTATCACAGCTGACCAAAACCTATACTCTAGTGCTGTAGCACGTGGTGTAAAAGCTGGAGATCCTTATTTTTTCCAAAGAAAAATACTAGATAGGTTACAACCTCGAGACCTTGGCGAAATGTTTCAAATTGACTATGAAAATAATTTACCATTCGGGTTTTTACACGACTATAGTAATCTACCACCCTCAATAATCAACACTCCAACTCAAAATAGTAAAGAAACAATCGAAAGATTATTAAGAGAAAAATTTAATAATGCGTACGCAAAAGAAGGTCAAGAATTTCCTCCAGATTATGATTTTGATGTACAGTCAGACCCTAGTGGTACAGTAGGTTTTACTTTTCAAAACCCTTATTTAGACGGTAAACGTTCTGCAGTAAATCCTCCAGGTTTACAATTTATGGAAGCTGTACCTTTTGTGAGCCAATTAGCACTTGAGATTGGTGCTGGTATTGCAGGTACGACAGGTGGAACGGCTATTGGTGCTACTGGAGGTCCAGGTGGAGCGATAGCTGGTGGAATAACAGGTGGTATAGTAGCAGAAGGAACTGCAGCATTTCTTTATAAATATAGTGTTCTAAATAATTTACAAGAAAGAGGCATTATAGCTGAGGATTATCCTATACTAAAAGACGCTATGAAAGAAGCAGGTATAATTATGGGTATAGGGGGAAGTGTCAACACTATGCTGGCTATACTCTCAAGAGGAAAATTTAAAATTCCTGGAGGTGGAGTTCTTGATCCTGGACTTAAAGGTGGAAGAGATAGAGGCGCAGGTACTTTACCATTCGGCATAGACGAAGATGAATTTATTAAAGCATTTGAATATGTGTCTAAAAATATAGAGGACACTAATTTAATTTCAGTTAGTAATCTTACTGCCCCACAGGTTGTAAAAGCATACGCTGAAATACAAGCTGCACAAGGTGGACCAAAACTTGTAAGTCCGTTTGAAGCAGGACAAAAAGAATTAGAAAAAGCAGCAACTTCTATTGAAGGAAGTAATATAAGAATTAAGCTTGAAGATCAAAAAGAATTAGGTGAAAGAGCAGTAGACGATATTTTTGAAACAGGTGCAGATTTAAATAAAATAGACGCTTTTCAAGAAGGGTCAGATATAGCTATGTCAAGAACAGGTACACAAGTGCGTGACGCAACACTAGACTACACTGAAAGTGCACCTAATGTTATAATTGCTAAAAACAATATGGATGACTTTATAAAGAGAAACTCAGATGAATTTACAAAATTTTTGGACGGTGGTATAGATGTTTCTCCATCAACTATAACTAGAAATATACAAGAAGATTTCTATAATTTAAGAATGGCTAGGCAAAAAGAATCAGATGAGGCTTTTGACTTAGCATTTGATTCTATAAAAGACAAAAGAAAAAAACCTTTTGATATGACAGAAGTTGCCGAAGTTTTTGAGGGAATAATTAAACAATCGAAAGACCAAATATTCCCTCCAGGAGAACTAATAGGTATAGCAAAAAGAGCAATAAACAAAATAAAAGGTACTGATAAAATAAAGGGTCAAAAATTTCAATCAAGAGAGTCATTTGACGCAGATTTAGAAGAACTTAGGGGAATTTTATTTGACGCATATCAAAACCCTCAAAGAAATAGAAAACTAATCTCGGAATTAGAAAAAGTTATAGATACGTATGATGCCACAAGATACAAAACTTTAGTAGAACAAGGTGGTGAAGGAAGCACTAAATTACTAGATGATGCTTTAGACAAATATAAAGTATTGACAAATCAATATAAATCAGGGTTAATAGGAGATATAACTAGATTAAGCAATAACGTCGTGAATTCACTTAGTGCTGATAGTCTTTCAGCTTCTAACAGATTATTAAAATTTATAAACTCAGGATCTACTATAACTGATGATGGAGTTATCAGTTCTCCTAAGTATTTAAGTGAAATCTTTTTAGACCCTAATAATGCTAAATTAGTAGATGATGTCAGATTAGCAGGTAAAAATAATTTATTTGAAAATGTTTTTGATATAAAAGACGGTAAGATCATACCTAAAGAAAATGGAGAAGAATTACTTAGAGTGTGGAAAAATAACAATGCTAGTCTATTAGATCCTAGCAATGGAATATTTTCTAAACAAGAATTAGACAGTTTTGCCAATGTTGATCAATTGGTTAGAAGATATAACAAAGATTTAGAAGCTGAAAACTTATTCTTACAAAAAGCGAAAAATAGTGTCGATATAGATGTAATCACTAAAGATAACTTAGACCAACCAGAAATTTGGTTTAGTCAAATATTCGAACCGAATAATGTGACGAAACCAAGTAAACTATTTGAAATAGTAAAAGCTGCAGATAATCAATCAGGTGGCACACAGTTAATGGACAAAGTTAAATTAGCTATGTATGACGACTTTATGAAAAAAACTTCTACAAAACAGCTAGGCACAGATGTGTTTGACGCAAATAAAATGGGTCAATATATATCTGAACATGGTGCAGCGATGGGTGTGTTTTTAGGTGACGATTTTGTAGAAGGTTTAACTAAACTCCAAAGGCAATTAAAAGTCTTACTTCCAGCTGAAGGACAAGGATTTGGTGAGGGTGTCAAACTCCCTCTCTATAAAGCTGCACAATCTGTACTTAGAGCATATGTGGGGCTATTTACGAGACCAGGAAGATTCTTAACTGCTGCAAACCAGTTAATTGGTAGTAGGGGAAGTAAAAAACAATTAGATATAATGAATGACCCTAAACTGCTATATGATGCTTTAATGGTTCAAAGAGGATTAGACGACCCAATAGCTAATATGGTCAGAAGAGACGTAGGTTATTTGTTAGGGGAATACATATATCATCCAGGGGATTTGGTAGGAGAACTTACTGGTGCTGCTCAAGGTAGGTCTAATGAGGATAGAATAGAGATGTTAAAAGATGATCTACAATATCAAATGGAAAAATCTATAGAAAAAGATTTAGATGAACTGAATTTTCAACCAAACAGCCAAGTATCAGGTGGTCCACCTTCTTCTGGAAACATGAAAAGAAGTATTATGCCACTTAAATACGATTTCTAAACTAACCAGTCTTTCCACTTTTCTTCACCAAGCACAGTTTGAGCAATGTTTTGTTTTTGACGCAAGGCTTTCACTATTTTTTCATCAACAGTTTTTTCACACACTATATCAATATATGTGACCTTATCATTTTGACCGATACGATGAGCTCTATCTTCTGACTGTAGCCTTTTCTCTAAATCATAATTATTAGAATAATATATGACTGTATTTGCAGCAGTCAAGGTAATACCATAACCACCTGTCTGTGTATTACCTACAAAAAATCTCATTTTACTGTCAGGGTTTTGAAAATCCCTTATAATACCTTCACGCTCTGATTGTTGTACGTCACCAAAGTACATACCTACTGAGTCAGAGCCATATTTCTCACTGAGGGCTTTATTTATCTTTCTAATGTCATGCCTATAGTTAGCCCAGATAATAACCTTGCCTTGAACTTCTTCTATTATCTGTAATAATTCTTCCAACCTATTAGAATCTAACTCTTTCGTAGTACCCTCATCAGTATTTATAAAACCACAAGATATTTGATGTAATCTCACTATTTGTGTAATTACAGAGTTAATTGTGACCTTTTCGCCTGACAGTACGGCTAAAGCATTGCGTTGAATATCCTTGTAGACGCGTTTTTGGTCGTCTGTCATCTCTATTTTTCGCTTAATATACACTTTTGGAGGAAGGTCAAGGCATTCTTTTTTCAAGATACGGAAACTAAATGACCTTAATAATTCATTTAATTCGTTCAAGTTCTTATAGCCTGTGACTAATTTAAAGTTCCTACCGTTCATGGAACGTTCTACTAAGTCAGCAAACCTTGCTCTGAATGAAAAATAACTACTGAAACCTAGTAGTGATGGGTCTAGAAAATAACATTGACTAAATAAATCTAGTGGACTTTTTGTCACAGGAGAGCCTGTCAGTATTCTTTTATAATATGCATACTTACCAAGTCTTACAGTATTGACAGTTCTCTTAGCTTTGTAGTTTTTGATAGTTGTACTTTCATCTATAATAAACATACATTGACGTTCCATTAAAAACTTAGAAGCTATCTCAGTACCTTTCTTTGTACTGAATGCTTCTATGTTCATAATAAATATCTTTAGCTCATCTGATTTATCAAACAGAGTTTCTAAGTTTTCTTTATTCTTTTTAGTATTAGCGTTTGACCATTTGACTACCGATCTTGGTATTTCGTCAGGTAAGTGTGTTGGTATTTCGTATGTAAACCAATTATCGTATACACCTTTGGGTGCAACTATGAGTACACCGTTCAGTTTTTTATCTATGTACAACTTAGCAAAGTTGTCAATTACTACTTTTGACTTACCACAGCCCATCTCCATAAATAAAGCGAATGCTTCTTTATCACATGACATCTTCAATGCACTTATCTGATGAGCATACGGTGTGGTTTTATAAATAAACTGACTCATATAGGGGATAGCATATTTATACTTAACCAGAAAGTAAATGATTGCTCGTGATTTATTAGCACTATCTAGCTAATAGGGTGATAATATATCAGCTAATAGGTAGCTTAAGTAATTGATTTATTTAAGGATATACCTAAGAACATATTGACCTATTAGCTAAAATTAACATTTATCCTTTACTAAAAATAAAATCTCCCTATACTACTAATAGTAAATAGTACTAATAGGCACTGATGGTGGTGCCGTATAAGTTTTGTCATTTTCCATGATCCTCCTAAGACAATAAACTTGACAAGACACACCATCACTTATTATGATGGAATTTATAAAAGGAGAATTTACAGGTTTTGATTGTGGCATAACTACTTGGGACGAGCCAAGAGTTCGCATGTATAAAGGTAAAAAGGTAGTAGGTAGACCAACTCGTGGATTTGGTGATAGCCCTTTTAATTATGCTGGTAAACTATATGAGCCTGAGCCATGGACCACTCCTATGACTGCTATAAAATTAAACGCAGAATATTTAGTAAGTGAGAAGTTAAAGAGAAAAGTAAAATTTAATTTTTGTTTGTGTGGGTATTATGGACCAGAAGGTAAAGGCATACCCCACCACTCTGATACAGTACCTACTAAAAATGACATAGTTTTGTCCGTGTCTCTTGGTGCACCGAGAGTATTTGAATGGCTAGAGTACGAAAAGAACATAAAAGATAGAGTAGACACTAGTGAAATATACACTAAGTATATTCCTAAAAAAAGTTTGACACATTATTTAATGGAAGATGGAGATGTTTTTATATTTGACGGTAAATCTCAAATGAGAAGTACACACGCAGTGTTAGATATGAAAGGTTGTGGAGAGAGAATCAACCTCACATTTAGAAGTGGCGTTTAAATACGCAACAGCCTATTTACTTTTATTACCAAAAATAGTTTAATAGAGACGCACTACCAAAAGTAGTGATAACTAAGGAAAAATTATGACAAATATATTAGATCAAATGGAAAAAGATGCAGAGGAGAAAGAAATTAAGTCTGAAGATTTAAAAAGTATTTCTGCTTTAGCTAAAGACCTGAAAGACCTAGAAGCTCAAATAGAAGAACAGCAAGATGTTCTTAACAATCTTAAAAATAAATACCGTCAAATAAGTGAAGAGGACTTACCTTCTAAATTAGAAGAAGTAGGTATGTCTGAATTTAAACTTAGCGATGGTACTTCTATTTCAGTAAACAGGTTTTACTCTGGTCGTATCACTGAGGAAAATAGAGACCAATGTTTTCATTGGCTTGAAGAAAATGGTCTTGGTGATATTATAAAGAACACTGTCTCGGCTAACTTCGGTAGAGGTGAAGACGAGAGTGCAAAAACTCTTATGACTAACTTAGAGAAAGAAGGGTACTCACTCATGCAGAAAAAATGGGTAGAGCCTATGACTCTCAAAGCTGTCATTAAAGAGCAGGTAGAAAAAGGTAGCGACCTCCCTTTAGAAACCTTTAACGTATATGTAGGTCGTAAAATAAAGGTGAAAAAATGACAACTAACGAAGCTGTTAAAGAAGACGTAGAGGCTACTCCTACTGAATCTAAGCCATCAAAAGAAGTAGCTAAAAAATCAAACACGGCTATAGCCACTGCCTCATTATTTGAGGAAGATGCTGGGTCAGGTTTGGAAAATGTGACCTCTGACGATATTACTATCCCTCGTCTTAAAATACTTCAAGCTATGAGCCCAGAAGTAAATAAGAAGGATGGTAAATATATTGAGGGTGCAGTAGCTGGTGATATAACCAACACAGTCACTAAAGAAATCTTTAGAGAAGATGTTGGATGTTTTGTATTACCAGTTTCTTATAGACGTATGTTTCTCGAGTGGCAGCCACGTGAGACAGGTGGAGGGTTGGTGACGCAACACTTCGACCCTGAAATACTACGTCAAACTAAAAAGGATAGGGATGGTAGAGATGTCCTCGATAATGGAAACTATATCCAGACATCAGCAACTCACTATTGCCTAGTACTAGACGGTGACTCGTTTCAACAAGTTATGATTCCTATGGCTGGAACACAGTTAAAGAAATCAAGAACTTGGAACGCAGTTATGGCTAGTCTAAAAGTGAAAAAAGCGGACGGTGGTGTTTTTACTCCTCCTACCTATAGCCACAAATATAAACTGACTACTGTACAGGAGTCAAATGATCGTGGTACATGGTTCGGTTGGAATGTAGACATGGTGGGTCCAGTCACAGAAGAAGAAACAGATATGTATCTTGCAGCTAAACAGTTTTCACAAACTATTGGTAGTGAAAATGTTGTGATGGCTACTTCTAACGACGAAGCTCCTTTCTAATCCTTTTTTAAATTACAGTTCTAGGGTAAGTTATATGTACTTACCCTAGACTAAGACTTGAGGATAGATTGGAGAATTATTCAAATAAATTAAATGAAATATTCAGAGGCTCTAACAGAGCTCATGGTACTTTTACTGTTGACATAGCAACTACAGGTCAGAAAAAATCAGGTAAAGCAAAAACTATTAAAACTGTAGGGGCTACTACAAATCATTGGGACGACCACCTTAGTGGTAAATCAGGGCTAGGTATTATACCTATAGACGAAGAAAACATGGTACGGTGGGGTGCCATTGACGTTGACCAATACTCATTAGATTTAAAAAAATTAGTATTAAAGATAGAAGAATTTGGCTTACCACTTATAGTGTGTAGAAGTAAAAGTGGTGGAGCTCACATATACTGTTTTACTCGAGAGCGAGTAAGTGCAGGAGATATGCAAGATAAGTTAAGAGAAATATCTGCAGGACTAGGTTATGGTGGTGTAGAGATATTTCCTAAGCAAAGAGAGGTATTAGTAGATAGGGGAGACTTAGGCTCATGGCTAAATATGCCCTATTTCGAGGGCGAAAACTCTCTTAGGTACGCTTTCGATACTAAGGGCGAGGCACTAAGTATAGACGGCTTTATAGAGCATATAGAAAAAAGGTCGTTAAGTTTAGAAGAATTACTAGAGTTAGAAGTACCTCTATTAGATGACATGAAAGACGGTCCACCTTGTCTACAAGTATTACTTAAACAAGGTTTTCCAGAAGGCACAAGAAATAATGGTTTATTTAATGTGGGTGTATATTTAAAGAAAGCTATACCAGAAACTTGGGAAACTGAGATAGAAGAGTATAACAGAAAATATGTGACACCACCTTTACCTGCTCAAGAAGTTTTAACCTTAATAAGTACATTAAGAAAAAAAGAGTACAACTATAAATGCTCAGATGAACCAATCAAGTCTTACTGTAATGTAAGTAAATGTAGGAGCTGTAAGTACGGCATCGGCAACGGGAACACGGCTCCTACATTCTCTAGTTTAGCTAAGTTAGACAGTAATCCACCTCTCTGGTTTTTATCTATTGATGATAAAAGATTAGAGTTAAGCACCGAACAACTTCAAAATCAAATAAAGTTTCAAAGAGTGTGTATGGAGATTTTAAATATAATGCCACAGCGTATGAACGACAGGGCTTGGCAGACTCTTATACAAAACTTAATGGACAACGGTATGGAGATTATAGAGGTAAGTGATGATATTTCTGTAGAGGGGCAGTTTATGGATTTACTCGAATCTTTTTGTACTGATATGGCACAAGCTAATACAAGAGACGAGATACTTTTAGGTAAGCCTTTCACAGAAGATAGTCGTACCTTTTTTAGAATTAAAGATTTAAAAGAGTACCTTTTAAAACACAGGTTCACAGAAATGGATACTAACAGAATAGCATCTAAGCTAAGAGACATGAAAGCTGAACACAAGTTTTTAAACTTAAAAGGTAGGGGAGTTAATGTATGGTCTATACCTGAGTTTGAATATGGAGTAGAGAACTTAGAGCTTGAGCCAACTAACTTTGAGGGGTCAGACTTATAATGTATAACGTGGTTCTTGGTCCACCTGGAACTGGAAAAACAACGTACCTTTTGAACAAAGTAGAAGAGTATTTTGAGAAAGGTACTCCACCAGAAAAACTTGGCTACTTAGCATTTACTAAAAAAGCTGCAAACGAAGCACTCGCAAGAGCTATGGGTAAGTTTTCATACACAAGCCAAGAGCTGTGTTATTTTAGGACGCTACACTCACTCTGTTATCATTGGTTAGGTTTTACTAAGAACGATGTATTAGCTAGGAGCAATCTTAGAGAGTTTAGTAGGACTATAGGTGAGAGAATAAACTCTGCGTGGGATGGTGAAAATATAATGACACTATCAAGCAAGGGGGATAGAATGCTATTCTTAGAAAACATGGCTCGTAATCAATCAATGGGCTATAAAGAAATATGGAACAACGCTAACGATTTAGATATAACATGGATGCATTTTAATTGGTTTTGTAAAAACTATTCTAAGTATAAGAGCCAAAACTTTTTAATCGATTTTACAGACATGTTAGAGATGTTTCTTACTCACGACACCAAACCTAACTTAGATGTATTAATTATAGACGAGGCACAAGATTTATCAGCTCTACAGTGGAAGTGTGTAGAAAAATTAGCAGAAGGTGTAAAGCATGTGTACATAGCTGGTGATGATGATCAAGCCATTTATAAATGGGCAGGTGCTGATGTAAATCATTTTATAAATTTAAAAGGTAATAACATTTATTTAAAACAATCATACAGAGTACCTAGAAAAGTACACGATGTGGCATTAAGAATAGTAAAAAGAATAGGTAATAGAAAGGAAAAGGTATGGGAGCCTAGAGAAGAAGAGGGTCAAATAAATATACATATGGATTTTGAACATATTGATGTGTCAGAAGGTGAATGGTTATTTTTAGCTAGAAATAATTATCTACTGAATCAAGTAGAGGACTACCTTAAAAAGTCTGGTAGATTTTATCAGAGGGCAGGTAAATCTCCTGTGTCTGATACTTTAATTAATGCTATAAAAGATTGGGAAAGGTTAAGGAAAGGTCAGAAAATAGAAGCTGACAGTATAAGAAAAATCTACTCGTATATGAGGGCTGGTAAGGGAGTTAAGAAGGGGTATAAAACATTAAAAAGTTTATTAGGCGATACAGTTTTGAGTATGGGAGATTTAAAAAGAGACTATGGTTTATTAGTAGACGGTATATGGCATGAATCATTTGACCTTATAGGTATAACTCAGAGAGAGTACCTAATATCTTGCTTGAGGAGAAAAGAAAACTTAAATACATCAAGGATAAAACTTAGCACTATACATGCTTCTAAAGGTGGTGAGTGTGACAACGTAGTTTTATTATCTGATATGGCTACTAAGTCTTACGATGAATTATATAGAAACCCTGACAACGAGTGTAGAAACTTTTATGTAGGTGTGACTAGAACTAAAGAAAACCTACACATAGTGAGGTCTAAAACTAGAAAACAGTTTATTTTTTAGGAAGATCCCTATACTTAAACTTTACAAGTAAAGTAAAATATCGACGTGAATATTTTTAAATTAGACAATAATATACAGACTGCAGCAGAAATGCACTGTGACAAACATGTGTCTAAAATGATTTTAGAGTCAGCTCAAATGCTTTGTACAAGTTTTTGGATTCATGATCAAACAGCACCTTACAGACCTGTACATATGAAACACCCTTGTACTATATGGTCTGCAGCCAGTCTAGATAATTGGCTATGGCTAAAGGACTTGTTAATTTGTCTCAATGAAGAATTTATGTGGCGATATAATAAAAACGTATGTCATAAATCTTACGATGTTATTATGTCACTGCCCAACCCTTTGATAAAAAGTAAAGGGCTACAAGAACATCCACAATGTATGCCTGATCAATATAAAGTTCAGGGGAATGCAGTCGAGGCATATAGAAACTATTATATAGGCGAAAAAGTATTCGCGAAATGGACTAAACGAGGTACACCATCATGGTACAAGATAAAGTAGAAGGGTTTTTTAACTACATAAATGAAAGACACCAAATATATTTAAGGAGAAAAAACGGTCTTCATCCACCGTGGACAGAAGATAAGATATTAAAAACTTATAGTTTTTGTAATGTGTTTAGAGAACTAGACACAGTCACAGAATGGGTAAGAACAAACTGGAGAGAGCCTTACTTTGACCACCCTAATTTAGCTTTCTCAATGTCCGTGGCTCGTCAAATAAATTGGCCATCCACCCTAGAAGAGATAGGTTTCCCTGAGGATTGGCAACCAGAAAAGGTAAAAGCCATAATGCAGGATAGAATGGATAGAGGAGAAAAAGTTTACACAGGTGCATATATGTTGACAGGTACTTTAGGTGGTACTAAGATAGAACAAACAGTAGACAAAATACTTACACCTTTATATAATAACCACCCAGAGATAGTTTCTGGTAGTTTAGAAGAGACTTGGAGAAACTATCTTCCTTACGCTGGATTTAGTGGGTTTATGTCATACGAAGTTGTCACAGATTTAAGGCACACACATTTATTAAGGAATGCTCGTGATATATATACTTGGGCAAATCCAGGTCCAGGAGCAAAGCGTGGACTAAATAGAATGAATTTAAGAACGCTTACTTGGGACTCAAATAAACATGACTGGAACGCAGAGATGTATGAGCTTTTACAAATAGCAGATAAATATCTAGAGCCACATGTACCAAAGCTAGAGATGAGAGAGATAGAGCATAGTTTATGTGAGTTTGATAAATA
>CEOO01067598.1_pt1 | contig 23465 bp, 26 predicted proteins | sample 530321 | NCBI WGS metagenome assembly CEOO01 (sample SAMEA2619927, study PRJEB7988) | marine metagenome | biome: marine biome (ENVO:00000447); feature: surface water layer (ENVO:00002042); material: "saline water (ENVO:00002010), including plankton (ENVO:xxxxxxxx)" | depth 5 m
TGTTTCACCAGTTGCTGGATTTCTACCTTGTCTTGCAGCCCTGTATCGTGACTCAAATGTACCAAAACCAGCAACACTTACTTTATCGCCATTTTTCATTCCATTTGTTACGCCAGAAAACACGGCATCTACAGCTTTTTTAGCATCTGATTGAGACAGCCCTACTTCTGCTGCTACAACACTTGCTAATTGATCTTTATTCATAGCTGTTTAGCCTTTCTCTATTGAGTTTTTTAAAAACTCTCTTACAATTATTATAGTTTTTTTAGTTGATTTGTCTTAAAATACTAAATTTATTGACTTTTTTTTAAAAAAGACTGAATTTATTGGTTAATTATGCTATTAAGCTCGTCGACTTTTGTTTTTACAGCATTTGAAGCTGTTTTCAGGGCATCTAGCTCATCATCTTTTAAATCTATTTCAACTACTTTTGTTACCCCTTCAGATCCAAGCATTGTTGGAACCCCTAAATATACATCATTTATACCAAATTCACCGTCTACCCATGAGCATGCAGGCATAACTTCATTGGAATCAGAAATTATTGACTTTACCATAGTTGCAGCTGCCGAGGAAGGTGCAAAATATGCACTTCCTGTTTTAAGTAATCCAACAATCTCTGCTCCCCCATCAGAAGTTTTTTGAACCAATTCTGATATTTCATCTTTACTTAATAATTCACTTATAGGTTTCCCAGAAACCTTACATTGTGATGGCACTGGAACCATAGTTTCTCCATGGCTGCCTAGGGTTAAAGCTTCAACTTCATTCATGTCAACATTTAGCTTTTCTGAGATGAAATATGCAAAGCGAGAAGAATCAAGAACACCTGCCTGGCCTATAACCTTATTTTTTGGCAATCCAGACACCTGAGAGACTAATGTAGTCATCTGATCTAGTGGGTTTGTAACTACAATGATAATTGGTGAAGCAGAGTGCTGAAGAATGTTTGTTGTAACATCGCTAACTATATTTGCATTGACCTCTAGCAAGTCCATTCTTGTCATGCCAGGTTTTCTGGGAAGTCCTGCGGTGATAACTACTACGTCACTTTCAGACGTATCTTGATAGTCGTTTGTTCCTACTATTTTGCTAGAAAAGTTTTCTACGTATCTAGATTGATTCATATCCAAAGCTAAACCCTGAGGGAGGCCTTCAACAATATCTGTCATTACAACTTGATCTACAATATCGTACTCAGCTACTCGTAAGGCCGTCATGGATCCATACTTACCAGCACCAACAACTGTTACTTTTTTCATAAATTAAAAACCTTCTATATTTTCAACTAAATTATTAGCAAATTCTGAAGAAGAAAGTGTATTAGCATCTGACCTTCCTCTTGCTAGATCATAAGTAACATTGCCTTCTGAAATTGATTTTTCCATTGCCTTAATTATCAAATCGGATGCTTCATTCCATCCCATATACCTAAACATCATCTCTCCCGACAAAATTAAAGAACCTGGATTGGCTTTGTCTTTACCAGCATGCTTTGGTGCGGTTCCATGAGTAGCTTCAAAAACAGCTTTTCCATTTTCGTAATTGATATTACCTCCCGGACTTATACCTATTCCACCAATTTGTGCAGCCAAAGCATCTGAAGCATAATCTCCATTTAAGTTTGTTGTTGCAATTACATCGAACTCTTGTGGTTTAATTAAAATCTGCTGTAAAAACGCATCAGCAATCACATCTTGCACTAGAATTTTATCTCCTGAATCACCATTGCAGTCATCCCAAGATACTGCTACATCAGAAAACTCGTTTTTAACTAGTTCATAACCCCACGCTCTAAATGCCCCTTCAGTAAATTTCATAATGTTGCCTTTATGAACAATTGCTAAGTTTTTTTTATTGTTTTCTACTGCATAATTCAATGCAGACCTAATTAATCTTTCAGATGCTGTTTTAGATATAGGTTTTATACCAATGCCACTATCACTTCTTATTTCCCAATCAAATTGCTCTTTTAAAAATTGATTCAGTTTAAGAACTTCATCAGAATTCATTTCTAGCTCTTTCCCTGAGTAAACATCTTCAGTATTTTCACGAAAGAGTGCAATATCTACATTTCCAGGATTCTTTGTTGGTGTTTCTACGCCTTGAAACCAGCGAAGTGGTCTTAAGCAGGCATATAAATCTAATTTTTGTCTAATTGCTACATTTATAGATCTAATTCCTCCCCCAACTGGAGTCGTAAGAGGTCCCTTAATACCTATTCCGTATTCATCAAACATTTCAATTGTTTGTCCTGGTAGCCACTCATTTGTACTGTCAAAAGCTTTTTGGCCAGCAAGGACTTCCTTCCACTCAATCTTTCTTTCATTTGAATAAGCTTTTTGAACAGCAGCATCAAAAACTTTTTGTGAAGCTGGCCATATATCTATACCAATGCCATCACCCTCTATAAATGGAACTAACGGATTGTCCGTATCAAAAGATTCTCGAGTTTTTTGTATTGCTAATTCTAAATCTTCTCTATTTAAATTTTCATTCATAAAATATCCTTAATTGCCTGACCAATGCTTGTTGGATTCTTTACAACAGTTGCACCAGCTTCAGTAAGTGCTTCAATTTTAGCACTAGCAGTGCCTTTATTTCCAGAAACAATTGCTCCCGCATGTCCCATTTTTTTACCAGGAGGTGCTGTTAATCCAGCTATGTATGAAACAACTGGTTTAGAAACATTTTTTTTAATGAACTCAGCAGCTTCTTCTTCTGCACTTCCACCTATTTCACCTATCATGACAATAGCTTCTGTTTGATCATCATTTTGAAACCCATCTAATACATCAATAAAAGAAGTACCAGGAACCGGGTCTCCCCCAATTCCTATGCATGTAGACTGCCCTATTTTTAGATTTGTCAATTCAAGAACTGCTTGGTAGGTTAACGTTCCAGATCTGGATACTACACCAACATTTCCCTCTAGAGTAATTTCATGAGGCATGATTCCAACATTAGATTTTCCTGGGGAAATTAATCCTGGACAGTTGGGACCAAGAAGCCTTGAAGATGTTTTCTCTTTCAAAAGATCGTACATTTCTGCCTCATCTTTTGCTGGAATGCCCTCTGTTATACAAACAATTAATTCACACCCAGCATAAGCTGCCTCTAAAACTGCATCTTTTGCAAATGGTGGTGGCACAAAAGTCATAGCTGTATTTGCTCCAGTTTCTTTAATAGCCTCTTCAACGGAATTAAAAATTGGAATTCCCTCTACTGTTTCCCCGCCTTTACCAGGTCTAGTACCTGCAACTACCTTTGTTCCGTATTCTTTATTTCTTAATGCATGAAACTTTCCTTGCTCACCGGTAAGACCCTGAACAACTACTTTTGTTTCTTTATCTATAAAAATAGACATTAACTTGCTCCTTCAACTGCTAGCTTGGCTGCTTCATCCATAGAGCTTGATATTGTGATATTTTCGTTAGAGTTATCCTTTAAGATAGTTAAACCCTCTTTTGAGTTGGTACCATCAAGACGAACAATAATAGGCCATTTTAAATTTTTACCCTTTGTTGCTTCAACAATTCCATTTGCAACAAGGTCACATCTTGTGATGCCACCAAATATATTTATTAAAACACTCTTAACATTGTCTTCTGATTCTAAAACTTCTAGTGCAGCAGTGACAGTTTCTGCTTTGGCTCCGCCCCCGATGTCTAAAAAGTTTGCAGCCATTCCACCATGTTCTGACACAACATCAAGAGTAGACATAACTAAACCAGCCCCATTACCAATAATTCCAACACTTCCATCAAGCTTTATGAAATTAAGATTTTTTTCTTTTGCAAACTGCTCAGAAACCGGAATAGGAATTTCACTTTCAAATTCAACAAAATTATCATGTCTATATATTGCATTCATATCCAAAGACACCTTTGAATCTAATGCTGAAACACCCTTGTCAGTTATTGCTAAAGGATTAACCTCAACCAAGTCACAATCACCATCAACAAAAAGGCTATATAATTTTGAAACCACATCTTTTAATTCATCTTCAAAATCTTCATTAAGTTTTGCATCTTTGATCGCTTTAGTTATTGATTCACTATTAAGCCCTTTTGAAGGAGAGATGTAGAGTTTTATTAAGTCTTCAGGGTTATTTTCAGCAACTTCTTCAATATCCATTCCACCCTTAGCACTCAACATCATTAGGTATTCTTTTTTAGACCTATCAAGAGTAAAAGAAATATAATATTCTTCTAAAATTGTCGACGCTTCTTCGATTAATAGGCTTTCTACCAAATGTCCCTTGATATCCATTCCTAAAATTTCATTTGAAAATTTAACTAATTCCTCAAAACTATTTGCAACTTTAATGCCTCCTGCTTTTCCTCTACCGCCAACTTGAACCTGGGCTTTTACGACAACTGGATAATTAAGTTCATGATCTTCATTTATTTCAGAGATATTGGAAATAAAAATTGATTTGGGTGTTGGAATAGAAAAGTCTTTATATAGTCTTTTACCTTGATATTCAAAAAGATTCATAATGTTACAACAAGAATATAGATTACAAAAAAAATAAAATTATGGTGGCTTTTTATAGAAATTTTATTGGCGCCCATTCTACATCTAAATATTTAGTTCCAATATCTTGATTAAATTCTACTGTAATTTCATTACCCTGGATTTCCTTAATGAGTCCTTCTCCATATTTTTCATGTATGATCTTTTGACCAATCTCTGCAGAACCATTGGATTGATTGGATTCCTGAAATTCAGCTGAAAAATCTTTTGTTTCAAAATGGCTTGAACCTTCATCTAAAAACCTACTAGGCAAGTTATATGTTGTGCCCCCCCATAGAGTTCTTGACCATGCATGGGACAAATACAGCTTTTTTTCTGCTCTTGTGACGCCAACATAACATAGTCGTCTTTCCTCTTCAATTTCAGACTGGTCTCCTTGAGAGCTTCTTTCATGTGGAAATAGATTTTCTTCCATTCCAGTCATAAAGACATATGGAAACTCTAGCCCTTTTGCATTGTGAAGAGTCATAAGAAGAACTTTATCTGAGTCTTTTACATCATCTGTTTCAGAAAATAATGCTATTGATTCAAGATAATCTCTCAATTTTCCATATGGCTCATCTATTTCTTCATCGTAAAGATTTTCAAAGTTGTAAGCAGAGTTAAGCAGTTCTTCAATGTTCTCTAAACGCATTTGTGATTCCATAGTTCCATCTTTTATAAGATTCATTTTGTAACCAGTCATTTCAATAACTTTTTCAATTGATTTTGATGGACCTTCTAAAGAGAACGTTTTTAGATCTATAATGAGATTTTTAAATTCGATTAATTTATTTTTAATTCTCGGAGAAATATTTTCAATTTGATCAATTTCTTGTAATAAATCAAAAATTGATATTTCTCGTTGACTCAAATGTTCTCGAAGTTTTTTTACACTTGATTCACCAATACCTCTTTTTGGAACGTTAACTATTCTTTCAAAAGAAACTATGTCATTTTCGTTCACAAGAAACTTAAGATAAGAAATAATATCCTTAATCTCTCTTCTGTCGTAAAACCTAACGCTTCCAATTAATTTATGATTTATATTTAATTTTCTTAGTTCCTCCTCAAACAACCTTGATTGACTATTTGTTCTATAAAAAATAGCTATTTCTGCTTTGGAATCATTTTCTATAATTTGCTTTACCTCTTCAGCAACCCATCTAGACTCATCTTTCTCAGATCTAAATCTTAGTGAGCTTATATCAAGCCCTTCTTCATTGTCGGTCCAAAGGTTTTTTTTAATTTTTCGAGGATTATTCGAAATGATTGTATTTGCTAAATCAAGAATTTTTTTAGTTGATCTGTAATTTTTATCTAATTGAATAATTTTTGCATTTTTAAAATCTTTTTCGAATTCAATGATATTTCTTATATCAGCTCCTCTAAATGCGTATATGCTTTGGTCAGAATCACCTACAACACATACATTTTGATTATTTGAACTAAGTAATTCAACGAGTTTATATTGTACATAATTCGTATCTTGGTATTCATCTACCATTACAAATTGAAATTTATTTGACCAGTAATTAAGTATTTTTTCATTTGTCTGTAATAGCTCTACTGTCTTAATCAATAGATCATCAAAGTCCATAGAGTTTGAAATTATTAGTTTTTTTTCATAACTTGAGTAAATTTCAGCTACTTTTACATCAAAAAATGATTCTGCATTTTGCAATGCCTCACCTGGAGAAATCATGTTGTTTTTTAAGTTAGAAATATGCGCTTGGAATCTTTTTGGTGAATACTGCTTTAGGTCGACATTGTTTTCAGACATGCAGTTTCTTACTACTTTATTTGAATCTGATTGATCATATATTGAAAAATTATTCTTATAACCAATTTTATCACCATGAATTCTAAGTATTTTTACACACAAGCTGTGGAATGTTGATATCCACTTTGGTGAAATTTTCAAATTAAGTAGACTACCAATTCGAGATTTCATCTCCTCAGCAGCTTTATTTGTAAATGTTATTGCCAATATTTGTTCAATATCAATTTTGTGATGCTGGACTAAATGAGCATATCTATGGGTCAAAACTCTTGTTTTACCTGAACCAGCGCCAGCCATAATTAAAACCGGCCCATTTATTGTTGTAACTGCTTCTATCTGACTTTCATTAAGTATTTCTTTCCACTCTTTTGGAATTTGAGAATCTATTGACATTAAAAACTTTGCAGTGCTATTTTTTTAATATTCATAATTAACTAATACCTAGGGCTTCTTCTACTTCTTTTATTGTTTCTTGTGCAGATTTTTTTGCCAACGTTATATTTTCATCAACAATGTCATCAATATCTTTTGTTGTTAATTCATCAAATCTATTTTTAATTGGCTTAAGATAATCAACCACTGTTTCTGCAACTGCAATTTTGAATTCTCCATATTGTGCGTTTTGAAATTCTTTTTCCGCGTCTGAGATTTCTATGTCATTTATAGTTGCGTAAATTTCAATCAAATTGCTTATTCCCGGTTTGTTTTTTTGGTCATACTTTATGATATTTTCAGAATCCGTAACAGAAGATTTAAATTTTTTTAAGATACTGTCTTTTGAATCATTGAAATAAATCGTACCGTTTATATCATCAGAGCTTTTAGACATTTTGTTTTCAGGATGTCTTAAAGACATCAAACGAGCGCCTGACTTGCCACTTGTCTTTTCTGGAATGGGAAATATTTCTCCATAATTATTATTAAAACGTTCAGCTATGTTTCTTGTTAATTCTAAATGCTGTGTTTGGTCGTCACCGACCGGAACTTCATTAGCCTTATGAATCAAAATATCTGAGGCCATCAAAATTGGATAAGTTAAAAGGCCAGAATGTGTTCCAAATGATGACGCCTTTTCTTTGAATTGTGTCATTCTCTGGAGTTCACCAACTTGGCAAAAGTTGGACAAAATCCATGAAAGATATGTGTGTTCTTGAAGATCACTCTGTTTATATATAACAGAAGTCTCTAAATTAATTCCAGAAGCAATTAGAACTTTTAATGTATCATCAATGCTCTTTTTTAAATCACCTTTGTTTGGAAGTCCAGTTAATGAATGTAAATCTACAATACAGAAGTAATTTTTACTATCACCGTCCGATAGCTTTACCCAATTATTTATTGCACCAAGCAAATTACCTAGGTGAACTAGGCCGCTTGGCTGGATTCCTGAAAAAACTGTTTTCATATCTGCTATTCTAATAAACTTAATCAAATTGGAGAGTTTATTATAAAATCTGAATACAAACTATCAGCGTATGCAGGATTAGCAAATATAGTTTTAATAGGAATATTATTTGGATTTCATGGACTGCTCAACCGGAGTTTGCTAATTGACGGAGTGAATGAAATATTTGTTGTCACAACACGAATAACTCTTGTTACTTTTTTATTATCTATTTACTGTTTAAAAGAATTTATTTCTGAAATAAACAGCAATTATTTTGCTAAGGGAACATTGACTGGATTTTTAGCAATAACTATTCCAGGCTGGACTTTTATTTATGCCTTAAAAAGCATTTCCTCAGGACTTCAAAGTATTTTTATTTCAACAATTCCGATGTTTACAGTCTTTTGGGTATTTCTTCTATATAAAGAAGAAAAAATAACCCGTCTCAAAATAATTTCAGTTTTAGTCGGACTTTTTGGACTGGTTCTTCTATTTGCTTCAGGAGCTACTGGTCTTTCGGGAGATGGAAACCTTATTAGAGGTGGTGTACTGGCGTTAATTGGCGTTCAGGGTCTTGCATTAAGTAATATAACTAATAAAAAAGACTCTCAAGTTATTCCTGCTAAGACTTATCTTTTAGTGCAGTGGATTGCAAGTTCAATTTTTTCAATAGTATTATTTTTTATTCTTGGTGGTGAAGTAGAAATATTAAACCAATCTCAATCTTTAAGATTATTAGGTTTAATTTTCATTGATATTTTTAACTACTCTTTATTTTTTTATACGATTAAAAGACTGTCAGCAACATTTACAACATTGGTTGATTATGTTGTTCCAATAGTTGGAATTTATGTTGGTTATATTTTTCTAGATGAGGTGGTAAATAATATATTTTTTATAACTTTGGTACTAATTTTTATTTCATTGTACTTAGCAGTTAAGGATGAAGCACAGAGCCTGAATTAGGATCTAAATTTAAATCTAAAATATTTCTAATCATTTTTGCAGTAGCACCCCAAAGAATCTCATTATCAAATTCATATATCCAGTCATTAGGATATAGCCCTCGATAATACCAGTTGTCTTTACTGCCAAGACTATCAATGGTTGCATAGAGGACTTTTTGTACCTCATCTTTATTAAATTTTTTTGGCTTGCTATCTAAATGACATAAAATAGGAAACACTTCAAATTTGTATTCAACCGTATCTACAGAATTGATGTAGCCAAATGGAGCAATTAAATCATCCGAAATTAAAAGCTCCTCTGTTACCTCCCTAATAGCAGTACTGATAATGTTTTTGTCAGAGTCTTCTTTTTTTCCACCAGGAAAAGCTATGTGGCCTTTGTGGGTTGGCATATTTTCAGATCGCTTAATAAATAAAATTTCGCTATCTTCAATGAAAAGAGCGGCTACTGCTGCATAATTATCTTTTGCTGATTGCACATATTCGTCAATTTTTTTATACTTTATTTTATTTTCTAACAATTTATTTTTGTTCTGCAACCAAATCTACAGTAATGCCGATTGGATTAAGCACCTCCCATGCATTGAACTTTGTAGGAGCATCAAAACCGAACCATGTAGTATCAATCTCAGTAAAACCATTTATACGTATCTTTTCATTTTCTAGGGATGCTGTTATTGAAAATGGTGTGTCAAGCTCTACTTCTCTGATCGATAGTTTGCCCACAATTGTATCCTCCACTTTAGAATCGAAATTTTTATTTGGAATTACTAATTCGTCAATTTTAAATACCGCCTCTGGGAAAAGTTTTGATTCTAGCCATTGAGATTTTATTGCAGAGTCTCTAATTGAATTATTACTTTTCAAGGTAGAGATATCAACACGAATTAAAAGATTTGTAATGTATAGACATGAGTCAGACTGGTCACATTCTGAGAGTTCAAGAGTAAATTCACCAATTATTTCGCTTGTAATTCCTTCAACGGTTTCCAAGCCTGCATTCAAAAATTGTTTAGGAGCCAAATAACTGACACGGCTTTCATTTTTTTGAATGACATAAACTGTTCCTTTGAACGATTCTAATTGGACAATTTCAGTGGTTGTTGTTGATTCATTATTATTTTCAATTGAATTTTCAGTAGAAGGGGGTGAAGATACTTCCTCTTGATTTGTTGTTTCACTATTAGAACTACAGGCAATAAAAAAGGCTATAAAAAATATTAAATATTTTTTCATAACATTAATTTTAATGATATTTATTTAAATTATATGATAACTAACTGATTCTTTTCTTAAAATACAATTATGAAAAGTAAAATTACTTTATCTATATTTTTGAGAACTTTTTTTCTTTTCCCGATTTTTATGCTTTTTATTTTGGCACCAATAATGGTTTTAATTATTGCTGTTTCATTTTTACCTTATGGAAAAACTATGGCTACACAGCTTTATGAATTTTTTGGGTGGATAGGTCTTAAATTTGTCGGTATAAAGCTTAATGTTAAGGGTCATGAAAAGATAGATTTAAATCAAAGTTACGTTGTAGTCTCCAATCATCCATCTACATTAGATATTTTTACTCATATAACTGCATTACCAGTATCAATAAGATTTCTAACAAAAACTGAATTGTTTAGAATACCTATATTTGGAAGAGTTCTTAAAGTGTTAGGCCTACCCAGGATTGACAGAAAAAATGCTAGTGCAAATTTTGATAAAATTAACAAATCAATATTTAAAGTTATAGAAAATAAGAATTCTATAATGATTTTTCCCGAGGGAAAAAGAAGCAACCAAAAGGATCTTCTACCTTTCAAAAAAGGAGCTGCATATATTTCTAAAGACTTTAACCTGCCAATCATTCCTGTTGTGACCCATAATGCACATAACTTAATGAGAAAAGGAGAAGTATGGTTGAGGAGTGGTGAAATTACATTAGAAATACTAGACCCTATAACTAATACTGAACAATACACAGTGGAAGAATTGACAACTAATCTTTACAACTTAATTGATAGTAAATTAAAAATCTAAAAATCTAAAAACAAACTTTTTAATATCTTCAAATATTGCTTCATTTTCTTCTATTGCCTCATCATTTTGATGTTCTTTGTTTGTTATAAGATGAAAGTCATCAAATACACGAAGACTGTAATTTGATAATTGAGAACTTAATATTTCAAAAGCTGCCTTTGCATTTCCCCCCACGCCCCTAACTGAAGTAATAACCCCTACGGTTTTGTCTTTAAAAAGAGCATTATATCTTTTATCAGAATAGCCAAGTGATAGCCAGTCAAGAGCGTTTTTCAAATGGGCTAGAAATCCACCATTGTAAACGGGGCTGAAAATAATTATTTTGTCAGACTCCTCTAGTGAAGATCTCATATCAAGAATTTGTTTTGGCACTGTATCTTGATTGTCTAGTAAAAATGGAATATTATCGTATAAATTTTCGTAAATCTCAGCAGATATGTCTTGATTATTTAAAAATTGATTTAATTTTCTTGCTAGTTTCGTATTATTTGAATCTTCACTAACACCAGCACTAATAATTAATAGTTTTGACATGACTTAAGTATGTAATTATGTTTGATATATGGAAAGTGATAAGTCAAAAAATTTTTTTGAGCTTGATATAAGAGTTGGAAAGATAATTAAGGCAGAGGTTTTTGAAGAGGCAATTAAACCAGCCTACAAACTAAATATAGACTTTGGCAAAGATATCGGTATTAAAAAAACTAGTGCACAAATTACTAATTACGAAATTGGTGAGCTTTATGAAAAATTATGTATTGCTGTTGTAAATTTAGGAAATAAACAAATTGGACCTTTTGTCAGTGAATGCCTAGTTCTTGGTTCAATTACTGATAATGGAGACGTATTATTGATTCAACCATCTAGTAACGCCAAACTCGGTGATAGAATTTCCTAACTTATTTTTTCCTCAAAGTATTTTGGATAAAATGTACCGACTCTTCTTCCAATTTTTTCACCATTATTATTTATGAGTACATAGGTTGGAGTATTGTTCAATTTGTATTTCTCAATAAATTCATGATCTTTTTGTTTACTTGCATTTACTGACACAAAGTGAACATCTGGATTTTTCTTTTTAAATTCATCAACTATGAATTTTGAAGCGGTACAACCTAGTCAATAATCTGAGTAAAACTCAATAATCGAGAATTGGTGGTCTGAAATATTATAAGAATCATCTACCATTTTTCTACTTGAGGTGTAGAGGATCAAAAAACCAAATGTACCCAATACAAATAAGCTAAGAAAATACAAAACAGTTATAGGTTCGTAAGCGATAAATATTACGGCCAAACCAACAACCCATCCGATTGGCAGGTAGAGTAAACTATATCGATTTAAAATTCTAAGAAACTTTTTTTTCATAATTCAGCGCTCTAAACATATAATATACTTGAATATGGATTTCGTTACTGAATTGCGAAAAAGAGGAAATAGAATAACGAATGCAAGAGAAGTGGTTTGCAACATACTTGAGACCTCAGGACATAGACATTTTACAGTTGAAGAACTTCATCGTATTGCTCAAAAAAAAGATAAGAGTATTGATCTTGCTACCGTTTACAGAACACTTGAGTTATTAGAAGATATAAATTTAATTGAACACTCTCACCAGGCACATGGATCAGGGTTGTATTTTGTTAAGGATGTACATTCAAACATACATATAGTTTGCGAGTCATGTGGAAAAATTGACGATATAGATGAGCACACATCAAATGAAATCAAAAAGCTTATTTCTAATAATTCAAATTTTCGTGAATTAACAAATCACTTTGTATATTCAGGATATTGTAAAAAGTGTAAATAATTATGTTATTGCAAATAATTTGCATTAACATAATTTAATATGGAAACTTCCCACTCACATCATTTAGAAATACACAGTGATTCATACTTAGTAAAGACAAAACCTGAAATAAAAATTATATCTTTTTTTCTGATAATTCTTTCTATAGCTTTTTTGAGTTTAGAAAATATTCTTACAATAAGCATCCAGGCATCAATCGTGTTTGGATTTTTAAAGGTATCAAAATTAAAATTTTCTACATATTTAAAAAGGCTCTCTATTGATATACCTTTCATACTATTTGCATTATTTCTCCCCTTTATGAGTAAGGGTGATGGGGAAATTTTAACAAGTTTTATGAATTTATCTATATACCAAACTGGTGTCAATGAAATGATTTCAATTCTAATTAAGATAACTCTTTGTGTAACTTTGGCAATTATTCTTACAGCAACAACATCGAATATCGAGATAATCTATGGACTTCAAAAATTAAAAGTCTCACCCTTGCTGATTTCAATATTTTCTTTTGCTATAAGGTATATAGATGTTTTTATTGACGAAGTAAAGCGAGTAAAGGTATCCATGCGTTCAAGGGGGTACTCAGAAAAAGGAATAAAAACCTTAAAGCCTTTAGCTTTTGCATCTGGAGCTTTATTAATAAGAGGATATGAAAGAGGTGAAAGAGTTTACAACTCAATGCTGTCTAGAGGTTTTAGAGGTACTTTGGAGTTAAAAGAACGTGAATTCATATCTTCTAACATTATTTTATTTATAGCTATTTTCTCTATAACAATCAGTGTGCTAGATCAATTTATATTATGAATGAACAATACCTTAGCGTTAATAAATTAAGTTTTGAATATCCTGATGGATACAAAGCTCTGTCAGATATAAATTTTAAATTATCTAAAGGAGAACGGCTAGGAGTCTTAGGTCCTAATGGGGCTGGAAAAACAACTTTGATTCTCCATTTAAATGGGATTCTTGGTGAATTAAAAGGTGACATAAAACTCAATGAAATTTCTTATACTGAAGAAAATATATCTCAAATAAGAAAATCTGTGGGTTTAGTTTTTCAAGATCCAGATGATCAACTTTTTATGCCAACAGTATTAGAAGATGTTATGTTTGGGCCAAAAAATTTTGGTTTTAATGAAGAGCAAATTAAAGAAAACTCAATTAAAGCTCTTGAACAAGTAAAAATGCTTGAATATATTGACAAGCCACCTCACCATCTTAGTTTTGGGCAAAAAAGAAAAGTCGCAATAGCTAGCGTACTAGCATCCGAACCAGAACTATTGGTTCTGGATGAGCCTAGCTCAAACTTAGATCCCGCCTCAAGAAGAGAACTGATTGATATTTTAAAAAACCTAGAGGTATCAATTATTCTTGTTACACATGATTTGCCTATGGCATTAGAGATTTGTGGAAGAAGTATTATTTTAAACAATGGAAAAGTAACTGCAGATACAGATACTTATAAAATACTTAAAGATGAAAAAATAATGTCTGACAACAGACTCGAGCTACCTTTCGGATTTGCTCTTCATCACTTAGAAGACTGATGCTCTGAAGATTTAATATACTCTGCTATATTATCTATTGCTTCAAATGCTTCCTTGATAGGAAAAAAGTGCCAAGCATGCCAGACTTTATCCCATGTTTGAAGCTGAACATTGGTATTTTTATCCCTTAACTTTTTAACAAACTCAATCGCATCATTGTATAGTAATTCATCTGTGCACACTTGAATTAGTGTGTCTGGAAAATTTGTAACATCAGCGTAAACAGGAGACAAAATTGGATTAGTAGTGCCGTATTCCCCAGCATAAAATTCTCCAACTTCATACATACCTTCAATAATTATTGTGACATCTCTGTTTTTTAAAAACTTTTTGTCTTGTAACCCGTCTGACAAATCAAGCCAAGGCGAAAGTAATATAAGATTGTCAGGGTTGCTGGTAAAACTATCATCAACTACAAGACCTGTAGCCAACCCTCCTCCGGCTGACTCTCCAAGCCAAATTGATTGTTCATTCTGATGAAGATTATTGATATATTCAACAGCTAATTTTGCATCATCATGTGCAGCAGGAAAATTATGTTCGGGACTGAGTCGATATTCAAAAAAATAAATAATCAAATTAGATTTTTCTGAAAGAATAGATAAGAAATTTTTATGTGAGGTTATGCTTCCAGCAAAATAGCCTCCTCCATGAAAATAAACTCCATACCTACCAGTATCTGGATTTGACGGAGTAAATTTATATATCTCCACAGGACCTTCATGAATTTCTTCAAAGTCTACTTTATCATTAAATACAAGAATTTTTTCACCTGAGTTATTAAGGTTGGCTCTTGAATCAATAGCGTAGTTTAAACGATCTTGGAATGATGGATTTTTCTTAGTCACATCAAGCCTGATTCTGTCTCTAACTTTTCTCAACTTTAATATGTTTACATAAAGTGGAGTTCTAAGGAAAATTGGGAGTTTAGGAATTATCTCTATCGTAAATTTTTCAAGAATTAATGCTATAAAATTTGCCATACTTAAATTATACACCTTTAGATGTGTACAAAAAAAATATATAATAGACTGATGAAAAATCATATAGGAACAATTGCAATTCTTGGCTCCGGTGAAACAAGTCCAAACTTAGTTAGTGTCCATAGGGAGCTATTGGCTGATTTAGAGAAATCTTCTGATGCGTATATGATTGACTCACCATTTGGTTTTCAAGAAAATGCAAAACAATTAGTTGAAAAAATTCAAGAATTTTACAAAGTTAGTTTAAATATTGATATTAATTTAGCTTCATATAGAAAAATAGAAGAGCTTGGAACAAAATCTTATTACAAATCAATCCAAATGTTAGAAAATGCATCATTTATTTTTGCTGGCCCAGGAAGCCCCAGTTATGCGAGTAAACTTTGGTCTGGAAATGAATTTGAACAAACTTTAACAAATCACTTACTTAATGGAAAAAATGGTTTATTTGCAAGCGCAGCTGCTTCTACGCTTGGAGAGTACACCTTGCCAGTTTATGAAATATATAAAGTTGGAATGGATCCGTACTGGGAAAAGGGTTTGAATATATTAAAAGTTTATGATTTGTCTTGTACTGTTATTCCACATTTTAATAATGCAGAAGGTGGCAATCACGATACTAGCTATAGTTATGTTGGAAAAAATAGAATGAGTACGTTGCTAGGCAAAGCTTATACAAATATTTTAGGAATTGATGAACATACTGCACTTATGATTTCTGGTAAAAACAATTTATTTAAAGTGATTGGCTTAGGAAACGTGACAATTATTAATAGTGAAGGTACTCATATATTTGGTAAAGATTCTGAAGAAAAGTTAGATGTTTTACAAAAACTTCTTAAAGTAAATACAGAAAAAGACACTCAAGTTAATGAAACTATAAATCTTGATTTAACGTCATCAGACAAATCTGCACTAAAAGAAATTGCAAGTTTAGAAATTCAAATTGAAAAAAACAAAAAAAATATTGAGCGCTTCGAGTCCTTAGTTGAGCAACTAATTACATTAAGGTCTGAATTAAGAGATGATAAAAACTATGAGCTTTCTGACAAAGTTAGAGACATATTAGAATCCTTGGGTTTACAAATTGAAGATACTGACCAAGGTATACAATGGAAAGTTATTGACTAGCCATTTGATAATGTCCTAATATTTTAAATTCTTTAGATACATCACTAATTTTTGCTTCTAGTTCTGTTTGTACTTCTAAGCTTTCTAACTCATAATCTATATAAAATTTATATTCCCAGGGTCTTCCTAAAATTGGTCGAGACTCAAGTTTTGTCAAGTTAATGCCTAAATCACTAAAAATATTTAATGACTTTAAAAGGGAACCTGGCTTGTCATCAGATATAAGTACTGATGAAATTTTATTTTTACTTTTATTTATCAATGGGTCCTCAGAACCAATTAATAAAAATCTTGTAAAATTTTCTTGATGATTTGATATATTTTTTTGCAAAATTACAAATCTATAATCATTTTCAAAATGTTCGCCAGCAATTGCAGCAGTGTTTAAGTCATTTTTTTCTAGAATCTCATAAACACTGCCAGCAGTATCGAATACTGGTGTAATTCTAAAGTTATACTGCTGTAAAAATTTGCTACATTGTTGTAGCGCTTGTGGATGAGAGATGACATTTGTAATTTTTTTTATATCTGAGCCACCTAAACCAATCAAGCTGTGGTTAATTTTATGAATATACTCACCAAAAATACTTAAGCCACTGTCTATTAGCTCTTCATATGCTTCGTTAACTGTCCCAGCAATTGAGTTTTCAACAGGAAGTAACCCAACACCTCCATTTGATTTAATATAAGAAATTAATTCTGTAAAAGACTCTGTTGGAAAATGATTATAATTTGGAAATTCTTTTTTTAAGAGCTCCTCAGAATATGATCCAGAAGAGCCTTGGTATGCAATAGAATAGTTATTGTCCATCAACATACTCCAAAGCTTGGACATATCCCTCTATGCCATTTCCTATTATTGACTTTTCACAAATATCTGAAATTAAATTAATTTTCCTATATCCTTCTCTCTGGTTTATATCTGAAATATGTACCTCTAAAACTTTATTTGATTGTGTATAAACTAGCAAAGCATCTCTTATTGCAATGCTTGTGTGCGTGTATGCCCCAGGGTTAATCACAATCCACGAATTTTCTAATTTGCTTGCATCTTGTATAAAATCTACAATCTCTCCTTCGATATTTGATTGATAAATTTCAATATTCATATTTAATTCTTCTGCTTTTGAAATTACTATATTTTTTAGTTCTTCGTAGCTAGTTGTGCCGTAATGGTCCAAATCTCTGATTCCTAAGAAATTAAGATTTGGACCATTAATGAAAAATACGTTTTTAATTTTGAACCACCTCTAAAATCTCACCAAAGCTCAGATTGATTAAGTTAGGTTCAGAAATGTCTGAGAGCAAAACAATATCTATTGAATCTTCAGTACTTTTCTTATCATCCTCTAATATTTTTATAAGATCGTTTATATTATTTATAAATTCATAGGAATTACTAAAATTTATTTTTTTAAGAAATAAATTATAATTATCAACAACTTCTTGTGATAATCCAAAATGCCTTTTTGACAATTCTAATTCATAGTTAATTCCAATTGCGACTGCTTGACCATGAGAAAGATTGAAATTTGAGTCATGTTCTATAAGATGGCCAATGGTGTGTCCAAAATTTAAATATTTTCTTTTCCCGTTTTCCAGAAAGTCTTCTTCGACAATATCAGTTTTTATTTGTATACCTTTTTTTATAGTTTCAAAATCGACTTTAATATCATCTGAAAAAACAAGCTGGTTAAATATTTCCTTACTGCCGATTAATCCATGTTTAATTAATTCAACTAAACCATCTTTGTAATCTCTATCGTCGAGCGTGCTTAATAATTCAGAGCATATTATGACATTATTTGGTAAGTTAAAAGTACCTATTTGGTTTTTGCCATAGTTGTTATTGAATCCATTTTTACCACCGTGAGAAGCATCTACCATAGCTAGGAGTGTTGACGGAATAAGGGTGAATGATATTCCTCTTTTAAATGTGCTTGCTGCAAAAGCAGCTAGATCTAGCAATACGCCTCCACCAATAATTATTACCTCACTTGATCTATTTAAATTTGATGAGAACATTATGTCCCAAATTGCTTCTATTGCATTTAGATTTTTTGTATCTTCTGAAACTTTAAAATATTTGGTTTGTAAATCAGATAAAGTATGTAAATTTAATTTATCTAAAGCTTCATCGACAATAATTAAACTATTATTCGAAAAATTTTCACCAATATGATGACCTAAATCATTACAAGATTCTAAAAATATATTTCTAGTCATTTTCGTTTTCCACTATTTTTAGAATTTTATTATACGCATCTTCAATATTTTCACTAGGAATTCTATGTTGTAACATCTCATACTTCTCTTTCCTATTAATAAATCTATTTTTTACTTCTTTTTTACCAAAATTAACTAACGGTCTTTTAGAATTTTTTATTCTTTCCCAAAGCTCATCAAAATTAAGGTTTAAATAAATTGCTTGTTTGCAATCAATCAAATACTGAAAAATATCATTATTTTCAACAGCGCCTCCTCCGATTGCCATTATTTTGAATTTATTTTGATGATGAAAAAATTCTTTTTCTTCAATTGTTCGAAAATAACTTTCGCCTTTTTCTTGAAAGATTTTATCAATTGCCCCATATTTATTTTCAATATATGAATCTAGGTCAATAGTGGAATAATTAGATTGCTGCTGGAATTTATTCAGGATTGAACTTTTACCTGCTCCCATAAATCCACACAAATAATATGTACTACTCATTTTCATAATTCATTGTCCACTTTTTGTTAGTTAAATTAAAACTTTCAGGAGATATGTTTTTTAAGTCACTAACTCTTTTTGAAATTACATCTTTGGAGTCACCCCCTGTATTCTCCAATAATGAATTCAAAAGATCTATTGCCATAACGCTTTCAAAAATTGGAACTGCACGAGGGACTGCACAAGTATCTGACCTTTCGTAAGTTGTTTCTGTCTCTTCATGTGATGAGAGATTAACACTTTTAATTGGCGTCAAGGTTGTGCTGATGGGTTTTAGGTATGATGTAATTATTATTGGTTCACCGGTAGACATACCTCCCTCAAATCCACCTAAGTTATTTGTAATACGTTTTATTTTATTTTCACTTAAAACTATTTGATCTTGTACTTTGGTTCCATATTCCTGTGATGCTTGAATACCATTTCCAACTTCTACAGCTTTAACACTCTGAACTGACATCATAGAAGATGCGAGCTTAGAATCTAATTTTCTATCAAAGTGAACATAGCTTCCACAGCCAGCAGGAAAATTTTTTGCTACAACAGTAATAGCGCCACCAAGAGTGTCTTTCTTTTTTCGTGCGGACTTTATCTCATTCATCATTAAATCACTGCTTTGTTTATCTGGACAAGAAACTTCAGATTCATTAATTAAATTCTTTAATTGTTCTATATTTTTCAAATCAATATTCTCAGAATTTTGTTTTCCAATAGACGTAACAAAGCCAACAATGTCTATATCAAGTTGGTGAAGAACTTGATGGCAAATTGCTCCTACAGCACATCTTATTGCTGTTTCACGAGCACTAGCTCTTTCCAGGGAAAGTCTTATATCATTATGGTTATATTTAAAAGTACCTACCAAGTCTGCATGGCCGGGTCTTGGAATTACAAAAGGTTCTATTTCTTTTTCTTTCCAGTTTTGCCAATCTTTATTAATAATTTTTATAGCGATAGGTCCTCCAGTTGATAAGTTATTAATGACACCTGAGCTGATATATACTTCATCTTTTTCTATGTTCATTCTTCCACCTGAACCTAAGGATTTTTGTCTACGCAATAGAAATTCATCAATATATTTTTTAGATACTTCAAAGTTAGAAGGTATTCCTTCTATTATGGCTGTAAGTTCTGGGCCATGACTTTCACCAGCAGTCAAATATTTAACTTTCATTTTCTAACCTTTCTAATATATCCTCGTAAACATCATCAAATTTTATTTCCTGCTCTGTCCATATATTAAACGAAGAAATAGCTTGAGCAATGAGCATTCTCATTCCATCAACTATTTTTACATTAGGAGAAATTCCTTCTATTAGGGTATTTGAAACTTTATAACCAAAATTAAAAAACAATTGAAGATTTTTAAACAATTGTAGATTTATCGGGAGCGATTCTTTTTCATGTGGTGGCATTCCAAGAGGCGTAGTGTTAATTACAACATCGATATTTTTTGCAATGCTATCTACTTGAGGATAGCTTATGTCTCCAAATTGAATATTTCTTGAAGCTATTAAAATTTTATTATTATTCGACAATATTTGTTTAGCAGTTTGAGCACTTCCCCCACTTCCCAAAATTAATATTGTTTTTTCAAAAATATCAAAATTGATAGAAGTAAAAGTTTGATTTATACCATCAACATCTGTATTTGTTAAAAATAATAATCCATTATTTATCTTTACCGTATTAACTGCTTTAACTTGAGCAGCGATTGAAGAGGTCGTGACATTATCAACATTTTTGAAAATCTTATAAATATTTTCTTTGTGTGGAATTGTTACATTGTATCCATCAAATTCATTGTTTATTTTTTGTAGTTTTTCAAGAGAGAGATTCTCAATTGGCACTTTTTCATAAGTTAAATTGAGATTTGTGATTTCTGAAAGTCTTTTGTGAATAAGTGGTGAAAAAGTTTTTTGTAAAGGCCATCCAACTATTCCTAATCTAATAGTCATAACTGGCTCCAATTTTATGCAAATCTTCAAAAAAGCTTGGATAGGAATCTGAAATGCATTCAATATTATCCGAAGTTATTCCTGGATTAATTGCAATGTTTGCAATTACTCCCGTCATGGCAATTCTGTGGTCATCAAAAGTTTCTACAATTCCAGGATTTAACTTTTGCTCTCCAGGTATCATAAAGCCGTCTTCCTTAACCTCAATACTCCCTCCTAGGGTTGAGATAAATTTTTCCATTGATTTTATACGATCAGATTCTTTTAGCCTCAATTCTTCAGCACCACTTACAGTTGTTACACCACTTGCCTGAGAAGCTAAAAGAGTAAAAATTGGAAACTCATCTACCATATCTGAAACATCTTCTTTACTAATTTGAATTGAAGTCAATTTCGATTTCTTAACATGAATATCCCCCACTGATTCATTATTCCTCATTTCTAAATTCTCAATTGAGATATCTGCATTCATTTTTTTTAATATTTTTAGAAAACCAATCCTTCTTTCGTTGAGAAGTATGTCTTCTATAACTAACTTATTACTCTTCATTAAACCTAATGCTATTAAGAAGGATGCAGACGATGGGTCTCCAGGGATCGTGTAATCTAAACTACTAAGGTTTTTGGTAGGTTCTATAGTGACTGAATTGCCAAGCCTGACCGTATTTACCCCCATTAGATTTAACATTCTTTCAGTGTGGTCTCTTGTGGGTGTTTCTTCTGTGATTGTGGTCGGAAAATTTTCATGATAAAGAGACGCTAAAAGAAAACTACTTTTGACCTGTGCGCTTGGTTTAGTAGAATTTATATTTTCAAATTCATAATCACTAGGCTCGAAGTAAATTGGTAGTCTGCCATCACTATCTTTGATCACTGCACCATTTTCCAATAATGGTTTTACTACTCGATCCATAGGTCGCTTAATCAATTGCTTGCTGCCAGTAAGCTCTGATTTAAACTTTTGTTTAGATAGAAGCCCAGTTAACAATCTAGCGGTTGTGCCTGAATTGATAGCATCAAGTGCTTCTTTTGGTTGCTTTAAGCCATGTAGTCCTACTCCACGTATTTCAACTTCGTTTACATTTTTTTCTTTTATTTCTACACCAAGTTGTTTAAAAATATTTATCGTTGCTTTTGTATCACCTGATATCAGAATATTTCTTATATTGGAAATTCCATTAGCTAAAGAACAAAGCATTACTGCTCTATGTGAGAGAGACTTGTCTCCAACAATATTTATTGATCCTTCTATTTTGGCCATTATGTCAGATCTCTTTCTCCAAATTTATTAGCTAATGCCCTTCGCCAATCAACTGTTCCAGACAAATAGTTAAGCATAATTTCTTCATCGTCAATTTTTTGAATTTCTTGAAGCTCTAAAATTAATTTTCTAATCAAGTCTTTAACATTTTCAACATTCGTTAAGTACATATCAGAAATCATATTTGGAGATGTCCTAGAAAGTCGAGTAGCCCCATCGAATCCTCCAGACGCTAAGTCAATTAATTCACTGAGGTCCTGTTCTTTCATTGCTAATGAAACTAAAGCTGAACTTAACATGTGAGGTAGGTGGCTTGTCAAAGAAATCAATTCATCGTGCTTCTTAGGTTTAATCCATATTTCTTTTGATTCAATACACTTAATAAATTCTGAGACAATTGCTTTGCTTTGCTCATCAGTTGAATCGGTTTCACAGAGCAAAAAAGGTGCTTGTTCGTAGATTTGTGGACTAGGTTCCCAAGTATTATTGTCAGCAATTCCACATAGAGGATGCCCCCCTATGGAAGGTATAGGTGACAAATCCATTTTTTTACATATTAATTCTTTTGTTCCACCTAAATCTACAATAGCTTTTGAATTTATTCCTGGTGAGTCGTCAAAATATCCAATAATTTCATTAATTGGCATAGCCAAAATAATTAAATCATAGTTTATAGAATTCTTATGTTCTAATGAAAGTGCTCCGAGCTCTTTTGCGCGAATGATATTTTTTTCTAAAATATCATTCCCACTAACCTGTATGCCACCATTCACTAATTTAATTCCTAAATTAGTACCCATTAATCCCAATCCAATGATATGAACTCTCTTAAGCATTAAATAGACCTTCCAACCGCCTTAGCAACTATTGAGGCTTTATTAATTAAATTACCTAATTCACTAGGCAGTAATGCCTGTGGTCCGTCGCACAAAGCTTCATCTGGCCTTGGATGAATTTCAATTATCAATCCATCTGCACCAGCAGCTATTGCGGCTAAAGCGACTGGCTCAACTAACGTATTATCACCAGTAGCGTGACTAGGGTCTGCTATTACGGGAAGGTGGCTATTTTGTTTTAAAAATGGTATTGCATTTATATCAAATGTATTTCTTGTTGCTGTTTCATAAGTTCGGATACCTCTTTCACACAACATTACATTTTCATTACCTCTTGCCAGAATATACTCACTAGCAAGTAGTAATTCGTCTAGGGTTGCTGACATACCTCTTTTAAGCAAAACAGGTAGTTCTGATTCACCAACTGCTTCAAGTAGCTTAAAATTCTGCATATTTCTTGCACCAATTTGCAGTACATCTACATATTGTTCCATCATAGATAAGTGTTGTGCATCCATAATTTCGCTAAACAG
>CEOO01030485.1_pt1 | contig 23255 bp, 8 predicted proteins | sample 530321 | NCBI WGS metagenome assembly CEOO01 (sample SAMEA2619927, study PRJEB7988) | marine metagenome | biome: marine biome (ENVO:00000447); feature: surface water layer (ENVO:00002042); material: "saline water (ENVO:00002010), including plankton (ENVO:xxxxxxxx)" | depth 5 m
GAGGCACATAGAACTGGTAACCTCAAGTCTGAAGACTATCGCTGTGCCATTGATACTCAACAGTCAGTTCTAAGAGCACAATCCAAAGAAGATAGTTTCGCCCTTAGAGAAATCAACACTAGAGATGACCAGAGAGCAGTTTCTGGTTATGTTATCAATGATGGTGTTGTTACGCTGCCATTCGGACAGGTAGAACTACTAGGTAACAAGAATGCTACCAAGACAATCAATCCGAACCCATTTGTTGTTATCCAATATGTTGGTGAAGGCGTAATCACTCCACAGCAAGACTCTTGGTATGACCAGGGTGTTGCTCCTTTGGTTGTTGATTCTAACACCAAACTCAACTCGATCTTCCTAGCGAAAGACGTTGTAGCAGATGCTTATTCGAGCATCTACAATTCATTCATTGTTAACTGGTGTGGTACTGACTCTGGTCTACTGCCAATCGAATCTCTCGCTAACATCAATAGTGAAGACATTGAGTCTACAGTTCAGTCTGCCAACATTGCTAGTTCTTCTAATGTAAGTCCACAAAACAATGAAGTAGGTAAAGGTATTGCTACCAAGACTGTTGGTGGTAAGCAAGTTGCTTCTTCCCTCCAGTTCTTTGCTAGATCAATTCCAGTCAAGTTTGTAATGAACAGACTGAAGCCTGACACCAAAGTATATGTCTACATGGAAGGACGTGACGTAGGTCGTTGGGTTATTCCTGATAGTCGTTTTAGTGGCGAGGCAGGCAACTCCTTGTCTACATTCGGTGCTCCATTGATTACAGATGGCAATGGTAACCTTTCTGGTATTATCTTGATTCCTGCTGGTCTTCCTCCTGTATCTAATACCAGATGGACTGGTAATGTAGATACTGTAGATTACGATCAAACAGGAGAAGAAATCAGATTCACTACAGGAACAAAGACTATTAGATTTACATCTGCTTCTGATGATTCTGACAAGGCAGAAGTTGATACTTACGCTGAAGTCAAGTTCTATGCTTCTGGTACAACTCCTTCTAATCCACCAAGCATTACATCTACTGCTACATCATTCTTCAAAGCAAATGAAGGTGTACAGTTGGTTGACAGCAACACTGATAATCCAGTTAAACCAAATCCACTTGCTCAGACATTCAAGATTGAAAACTTTGAAAGTGGTTTGATGGCAACTGGTGTCGATCTCTTCTTCAATAAGAAGAGTGAAACTATTCCTGTTAGAGCATATCTAACAGATGTTGCTGCTGGCAAACCAGGCAAGAACATTGTCCCTGGTACACAAGTATCACTAACTCCAGAAACATATCTAAGAGTTTATGTAACTGGTGAAAGTGAAACTGTTACTGTCAGTCTTGACGAGTTTGTAACTGGTAAGACCTCTAATGCTTCTGGTCCTATCGCTAAAGTATTTGACTCCAACCTAGTGAGAGTTGGTGATGACACCAGCAACACATTCCAAATGAACAAAGAACAAGTCTACACTCTTGTTCTAAGCAACCACAATGGAACATCATTCGTAGCAAACGAGTCTCTATCTATTCCTTCTGTCACTGCTTACAATGCCAGAAACAATACCACTCTTGGAGTGTTTATCGCTAAAGATTCTGGTAAGGTTACTGACCTGAAAGTTAGTGCTGTTGGTGAAAACTACGAGAGTGCTTCGATTGTTATTGAAAGTCCTCAACTCCCTGGAGGATCGTCAGCAACAGGTTCAATTGCTGTCTCGGATGGAAAGGTATATAACTGTGATGTTTCGCTTTCTGGAAGGGGATATACAGAACCTCCATCGGTTGTTGTAAAGGGTGTTGGTCTCGGTGCTGCTGGCGCTGTGATCGAATCTGTAATTGAAATTGACACTCCTGCTGTAAGAATGGGTGTTGCTATCGACTATGATGGTGTAACAGCATCTACCACTCCAACCAGATTCAACTTCAAGCATCCTGTATACCTACAAAACAATACTGAGTATGCTCTTGCTATTGAGACTGACTCGATTGAATATGAACTATGGGCATCGAAGTTGGGAGAGATTGAAATTTCTACCAGCAATGTTGTTACTACACAACCTCTACTTGGTTCTGTTTATAAGTCTCAGAATACCGATAACTGGACTGAAGATCTTTTCGAAGATATCAAGTTTACTTTATATCGTGCCGAGTTTGATACTACAGGTGGCGAGATTGAAGTTTCTAACGAGAATCTAGGTTACGAGAAACTAGCAGTTTCTCCTTTCGAAACCAGTGTAAGATCTGCTACTAATGCCACATCTACACTATTCAAGAACAACAACTCTATTGTTAAGGTTTACCATAGAGATAATGGTTTCGAAGATACTGGCAACTCTTACGTATTCTTCCAAGAAGCAGAAGACGTTGGTGGCATCTCTGGTGTTACCTTGAACCAGAGACTATACAAAGTTTCTAACTCTGGTGTTGACTTCTATAACATCACCAGTCCAAACGGTGCTGGTTCTAGCATCATTGGTGGTGGTAAGTCTGTTCTTGCTTCTTACAATAGAAAGTTTGAGCGTCTCTATGCTCAAGTTCCTTACCTACAATTAGATGGAACAAAGATCGAATCCTTTGTTGCTACTACTGATGTAGTTCCTGTTGATTCTAATACTAAGAACTATGTTTCTTATTCTTTCGTTGACTACGAGAAGACATTCCTTGGAGAAGAGCACTTCTTCACCAACCAGAAGGTAGTTGCTTCTAGAATCAACCAGACTATGAATGGTCTAGGTCATTCACTTAAGTATAAGTTTAAATTGACCACAACAAATCCTGCTCTATCTCCTGTCATTGATCTACGTACTGCCACTGTTAAGACAGCATCGAATAGAATTGAAAATGCCACAGGATATGAAGATAGATATGGTAAGAGAGATCAAGTCGTTAGATTCCAACCTCTGTATAACCTAGCAATTGCTGTAACAGGAGCAAACTCTAGTCAAGTTGCTGAGAATCTTTCTTTGGTTGGTCAAACTTCTAAAGCAGAAGGTCTCATCACTGCTTATGCTAATGGTGATGCCACTATCAGACTAAGAACTGTCACTCCTTTCCAGCAAGGTGAATCTCTAACTCTAGTCAACACAGATGGAGCAGAAGTTTCTAACGTAGGTATTACCATCACGAACATTGCTGAGATTGATTTTAACTTCAGTGTTGGTTCTAACGTCATTGCTTACTCACCTACTGATGCTGATGTAAGTTATGCCAATAAGATCAATGGTAAAGTCATTCTCTGGGATGCTGAAGATAAGATTCTAATTGTAGAGAACTCTTATCAACCTATTAATAACAACTACACTGCCAAGACAGCAGATAGTGAAGCGTACACCAGAAACCAAGACGACAGTGCTCAGCAACCTGACATCTTTAGAGTCGGTGATGTAGTTCAGTCAACTGGAGATGATACTCCTTTGTTTATTGAAATTGATTCGATTGAATATACCACTGGTGTTGACTACGTTCCAGAAACAGACGCTGTTAATAGTTCTTCCCTTGCTAAGTACGTTACCAAGGAAGTCTTTATCGATAATGCTGGTTCTGCTATTGATGTGAGATCTACAATGAATCTCACAAGTGTTGAGAATGTTAAGATTTACTATAAACTTAGAGAATCTTCTAGTTCAGCAAACTTCGATGATATCAATTGGGTTCCCTTCAATGTTGACGGCAACCCAGATGTAAATAATCTTGCTACTCCTGCCAACTCTATTTCTGGTCAGTTTGAGAAGCAAACGGATTATCAAGAACTGACTTTCAGTGCTTCTAATCTTCCAGAATTTACATCTTTTGCTATCAAGATTATCATGAAGACGGACAATCCTTCTTACGTGCCTAAGATCCAAGACATAAGAGCTGTAGCATCATACTAATGAGATATTTGAAAGTAGAAGGTCACGAAAATCTTTATCGTGACACGAACACGGGAGCGATCATCAACACTGATAAACCCGCTCCCAGAAACTTTTCTCAGACATTTAACGGTGCCCTCCAAGATATAAATAGCTTGAAGGAAGAAATATCTGAAATCAAACAACTATTACGAGAGATAGTAAACAATGTCAGTTCTTAGACAAGTAGCGAAAACAGATACCTTTGAGAAACAAAGGCAAGTCATCAATGACATTGCATCGGATTTGTTTAGCATCGGAGCGGGCGGTAGTGACCTGTCTACTGGTAATCTAAAACTTGGCGATGGTACTAAAGATGCTCCATCGTTATCCTTCCTAAGTCAAGGAACTCTAGGTCTGTTTAGACCAGAGCAAAACAACATGACTTTTGTGGCAGACACAAAAAGAATTTTTGCTTATGATGCTTCTGCTGCTTATTTCTATAGAAACTTCATTCTCCAGAAGAATGAACTAATTACAGAGGGACTGGAGATCCAGGCAGCTGGTCAAAACTATGACCCTGGTAGTTACGAAAATATTAGTGTATTTGGCGGCACTGGTGCCTCTGGTGAAGTTGCTCTTACTATCGTTGCTTACAGCGGTACTGTAACCAATTCTGGTAGTGGATATTCATATCCATCCACTGGAGGTCTAGGTGGCGGTGGTAGTGAAGTTTTTAATAGTGTAGAATTTACAACCAGCGGAAGTGGCACTGGCGCTAAGGGTAATGTAACCCACGCTAATGGTAGTCTTACTGAAGTAGAATTTACAGACTTTGGTTCGGGATATGCCATCGGTGATACGTTGGGTATGCCCCCCGATGTTGTTAGTGTAACTGCTACAACAACTACAGACTCTGCTGATATTACACTTGCCGACACTACTGGCATTTACGAAGGTTGGGAAATCATTGTAGTAAATACATCTGGTGGTGGTAGTCTAGAGACACCTACAGATGCTTTGTCTGGAGCAGCGTTACCGATTAAGGTTCAGTCCTTATCGGCAATGAACACAACTGATCTTACAACTAATACAGTTGGTCTTACTGATGGTACTATTACCGTAACGTTTAGAGCACCTTGGGATAACGTAAATGGTAGTGGATTCCAATATACTATTGATAAAGTTGGTGTTGCTAACTCTGTATCAGTAGATAATTCTGGTAATGGATATACAGTTGGCGATGTTCTGACTATCAACGCTTTAGATCTTACTCAACCTATTGATCTAACTGTATCTACTATTGGAGTTCAGCAATTAACATTTGCTTCTGCTGTATCTGGTGCTGTTGTTGGTGCTTCTGTTGAAGCAACAGATCCTAACAGTGGTGGCGGTCCAGGCGGCGGAGGCGGCGGCGGTGGCGGTATTGGAGGTGGCGGTGGCGGCACCGATCCAAACGTCGGTACAATTATTGAAGTAAACAGCTCTACAGATTTTGTTGTTAGATGGACAACAGGTAACGCTTCTTCTGGTTACGAACTTGCTATCAATGGATCTGGTAATGATGTTATTGACACTGTAGAAGAAAGAAACAGATTTGGTATTGACTTAGATGACGGCAATGGCGAACAGCTATATCCTGATCTGACGTTCTTCAAGAATAATAGATATAGATTTGATATCACCAACGTCGGTAGTTCTCACCCATTGAGATTGAGTATCCACCCAGATGGTATTCATAATGTAGTTTCACAAACTATTTCACTTAGTGACTCTTCACTGATTCTGACTGTACCAAGTGTTGCTGGCATCTTGGTTGGTATGTCAGTAGCTTCAAATAATGATGATATCAGTCAAACTGGTCAGATTACAGGTGCTACGGTTGTTAGTGTGGATCCTGTTGGTAATACAGTAACCGTTGACAATCTACCAAATGCTTCTGGAACATCTATTGTAGAATTTACAGGTGTTCAATATTCGGGAAGTGAATATGATGCTGCCGAAGATGATAGCAACTACGTTGTAATTGCCCCTACAGATGAAACTCCAGCAACTCTGTATTACTATTGTGAGAACCATCCAGACATGGCTGGTAACAATGGTAATGAAGCAGAGATTACTATCAACTACAATAACCCTAAGGTATTTGGTACTGGACTGGAGATTCTAGTTACAGATGTTCAAACAACTGACACCGTTAAGGGTGATGTTTCTAATGGTAACTTCGAGGTTCAGCAAATTACTGGAACCACTGTTACTGTAGAAGATATTACAACAACCAATATTACATCAACTCTTTCTACAACTGATAGGATCAAAACACCTATTCTTTCGTTGGAACAGAATAGTGATGGTACTGATCTAACAACAATTACTGCTATTGCTGGCGCTATTGATCTTGGCGGCACTTCATTTAAGATTGGTGATAAGTTCACTGTTACTGGAGATACAGGAACTATTAATACTGATGGTATTATCAAGACCACCAATCAGTTGAATGTCAATGACTTCATCAAGATCACTGATAATAACATTGAGTCTACACTCAACAATAATATTTTCCTGACTCCAGCACCAAATAAAATTGTCAAGGTTGATGCTGTAACTGCTCTCTGTGTACCTGCTGGTGTAACAAGTCAAAGACCTACATCTGCTAATGTACAGAATGGTTCAATCAGATTTAACAGTGAGACTAATCAGTATGAAGGTTACAGTGATCTATCTGGATCTGGTATTTGGTCTTCTCTAGGTGGTGTTCGTGACGTTGATGGTAATACCTTTATTACTGCTGAAGCATTTGTTGGTGCTAATGACAACACCCTATACTTCTACACCGACGACAATAACGCTGCCAGACTCAACAGCACTTATCTAGATTTCTGGAATACCAAGAAGATTAGATCTGCTAACACTACGGCACCATCTTATTTCAATTATGCTTCAAACATTCCACTGACAGTGGGACAGTATGTGAAGTATAGAAACAATATTTACGAGGTTACTGGCGCTGGTACATCTGGTACATCTGGTAACGAACCAACTCATACCACAGGAGCACAACCTAACGGTAGTGCTGAACTGACATGGCATTCCTTGGCAGTAGGACCACTGACGTTTGAAGAAATTGAGGAGATTAGAATTGCTCCTGTCGGTGGTACAGCACTATCCATCAATGGCGACCTAAGACTTGAGAACGCCAGAATCTCTACTGATATTTCTGATCTTACTCTTGATCCAAACTCTGGTAAGAGAGTTATCATTAATGCTGCTACTCACCTACAGATTCCTGCTGGTACTGAAGGTCAGAAGAGCACTGGTACAGCACAAGCAGGTTCGATTAGATATAACACAACTATTCTTCAGTATGAAGGATACAACGGATCTTCTTGGTCTTCCTTGGGTGGTGTTCGTGACGTTGATGGCGACACCTTCATCAAACCAGAAGTAAGTCCTGGTAGTGATGAAGATACTTTGTATTTCTTTAATACAAACGTTCTATCGATGCAACTGACTCCTAACAAGTTGGAGTTGCTTGCTGTAGATAGTTTTGAGTCTGCTGATAATATCAATTTAAATGCTCCTACCATCACAACACATAATCTTGCTACAACGCTAGATACTGATGATGCTTTAAGAGCTCGCTTTACAACTATTAGATCTGAGTATGAGATTGGTTTCAATCCAACTGGTCTAGCAAACGAAACCTTCCTAAGATTCAATGAGAATGGTGAGGTTTGGATTAACAGAGGTTTGGGTTCTGGTGGAACCGAAAGTTATCTGAGAGTCCTGGATAGTGAACTAGAAACATTTGAACTAGAAAGAACTAGACAGACTTCTGTCAAAGTTCCTATGGAACGTGGTGTTGTCAACTCTGGTACTGCCACAATTTACAACCCAACAACTGCTCTTGGAGCAAAAGTTCATCTAATCGCTTTCAATAAGACTACTGGTGATAAAGAATGTATTGAATATAGTGTTATTGACAAGGGAACCAATATCGAATACACCGAACTTGGTAACCTCAAAACAGGAGCAAATATTATTGACACCACTTTCAACTTTGCTGTCAGTGGTGAAGTCAGACTTTCTATGACATTGAATTCTGCTCTGGCACAAAACAACCTAATTGATGTAATCGTCGTCACTAACGCTATCAAGAAATAACAATGGCAATTAATTTAAAAAACCTAGATTCTACTGGTGGATTTTCTATTGGCGATTCAACGATTGTCGATTCGGATTCCAACATTAAGAATGTAAACACCTTTGAGGTTAAAAACACCCACTATACAGATAGTCATTCTCAACATTTTATTTTGAGAGGATTGAACACAGCAACTCTTTCGCTGGATACTTCCTCAACGACTATTTTTGTCCCATCTAATACTATTAGTTTCATCACTGCTAATGTAGTTGCTGTGTCAGAAGCAGGCAACGGTGTACTAGTAATGAAACTAGAAACTGCCGTCAGCGCTAGTGCTGCTGGGGCATTGACAGAACTATCTACTATGGAAACCATCATTAGAGATGATGTTCCAGCAGCAGAATCATGGTCGATTACACCTTTCACGACAGGTGCCTTAAACAGGTTCAGTTACAATACAGTTAAGTCAGGTTCTAACATCGCCGTAAAGTGGTTCGTATACGTCCAAGTTGCTTCTATCGACTGGAGTTGATTGCTAAATAGATAAAGAATAAAATATACGGCTGGGGCTGGGTATAAAATGAGTTTTCAGTTTAATTCTGATAAGGAACGCATTAGAGGTGTAAATCCTACGATTTACGGTGAGAATTCTATCCTGTTTAGAGCAGGTGTTGGTTCGAATGAAAAGGAAGTCTTTCGAGCCCAACTTGACGCTACCACTGGTGGCGGTCGTGTAGGTATTAATAGAACTGGTAGGCGAGTTGAAAGAATTGATGTAGACCTTGGTGGTACTGGATACGTTCAGGCACCATCTGTTTTGGTTGCCGAACCTGATCTTCCAGGTGGTATCCGTGCCCTAGCTTCTGCTGAACTAACAGCAGGTAGTGTTACTCGAATTCTAGTTGAAGACCCTGGTGACGGTTATTCCCAACCCCCCGTCGTCACCATCACTGGTGCTACTGGTGCTGGTGCTTCAGCAACTGCCGTTCTTGATACTGTTGATTACGAACTTGACATCAACGGTGCTATTAGAACATCTACGTCTATCATTTCTGATACGGCGAGAATCCTCAACCTTGATATTGATAACTTCGTTACTTCTAACGCCCAGTTTAGAGCACCCAATCTAAAGAACTATCAAAATGGTGGTGGTACTCCTTGGCAGGCAGAAACACTAGTACCTAAGAACGCTTACAGATACTACAACATCTACGTTTATCAGGCGATGAACGTGGGTACAACAGGAACACAACCCCCAACCCATGCTGATGGTACTGAACTGAATGGAACCGTTCAGTTTAAGCATATTGGTATTAGAGAAAGTCTTCCTGATGCCGATTTCTTCGGAGAGACTGGAGATTCGGGTATCTTCCCCCGCTCGATCACTCCACTACTTGGTGATAGATCCGATGCTATTGCTACCACCGAGTACGTTCTAAACCTAGCAACCAACGACGTTGGTGGTAGAATCTACGTTTCAGAACAGATTGGTAATGACGCTAACGACGGTCGTTCCCCAGTTAACCCAGTTAGAACTATTAAAAAAGGTTGTCAGTTAGCGTGGGAAACGCCTGGCGTCAAAGAAACCATCATCATTGCTGGTGGTAACTACGAAGAAGATAACCCAATTTCAATTCCACCAGACGCTTCTGTTGTTGGTGACAACCTACGTCTGGTTATTATTCGTCCTAAAAACGAAAGGAAGCACATCTTCAAGTTCGGTGATAAGAACTATGTTATTGGTGTTACCTATCGTGACGCTATTGACTCTTTAGGTGACTCTCAGTTCACCTGGGATTACGCCATGGTGTTCGACGACAAACAAAGAGTTGTTCTCGACACAACAGCAGGTGGTAATTTTGATCTACCTTTCCCAATTGGTCATCAGGTATTTGGTGCCGATAGATTCCGTGCTAGATTCACAGAAAACGGTGGTCTAACAAACCTACAGGTGGGTCAGAAGATCTTTGGTGTTAACTCTCTATCTGTTGGTACAGTATACGCTGTCACATTTGACATCACTGATCTCAGTAATGGATTCCACCACCTTGCTGGTGAATTTGACTTTACGGTTGACTTTGGTACATTCAACATTGGTGAAACATTTAGATATGGTGGTCCTGGAACCACAGAGTACAAAACTAATGTAGACCTGAATGTAGGCGATCTGGTCTGGAACCTCGGTGAAGAAGTATATGAGGTAACAGTTGCTGGTACATCAGGTACATCTGCTCCTACACATGACACTGGAGCGGAAGACGCTACTGGTGGTACTGCTGAGTTTACATATCTACGAGATGCTTACTCACTGATCGCTAATGATATTAGATCGATCAGATCTGAGGGTGAGGTTGTTTTCGAGAACGATGCTGATCTAGAAGGAGAACCAACTAACTCGATTACTCGTATCGACTTCTCCCTAGCAGGATCGGGAACCCTTGGTGGATTTGGCGAACCTTCTACTGGTGTCAATGGTCCAGTAGAAGATAATGGTGGCATTGTTATCTACACCAACCCACTGACTGGTAGACAAGGTATTCACGACTTCAAAGAAGGTGAAGAAATCTTTATTAGTGGTCTGATTGCTGATGGTGGTGCTGAAGATCTTTCTTGGTTGAACGGTTACCAGAGAATCTACAAGGTTCTAGAAGACGCTGATGGTCGTGCTCGCCGCTTCATCATTCCTAAGAAAGTTCCTGTAATCGGTGGTGTTCCCCAGTTCACCGCTTCTGATTATGATCCTGGAACAAACGCTAGAGTAACTACAGCTTCTAGAAATGTCACATTTACACTTCTAAACTCTCCACAGAAGTTTGCTGTATCTCCTCCTGTAGCAAGAAGATTCCAAGACGCTTGTCTACAAATCAGAAACAACATCGACTACATTGCCGATGAAGTTGTAGGTAAGGTCAATGATCAATTCCAGAAAGATCATTATGCTGTATATGACATTGGTGGTACTCCATCCAGTCAATTCACTCCTACTGATGTAGATTACAACCCATCTACAGGTGAAGCAGTCTTTACTGTTGCTAACCACGGTCTCTCTATTGGAGATGGTGTCAAGATTGAAGACGGATCCATCACATTTGTATGTGGTATGGACAATTATGCTACTGAGCATAAGGCTCCATTGTCCCATCACTATTCCAGTGGTAAGTCCCTTCCAATTCTTGCTGCCGATACCAACACATTCACTTTGAATGTAGGTGCCTCTGGTCCTGACAAGTATTTCACACCAACCAACGTAACATATAACCCAGCAACAGGTGATGCTGTACTTACCGTTGGTGAGCATGGTTTGTCTGAGGGAGAAGGTATTGTTATCGATCAAGAATCCCTAGGATTCACTTGTACGATGGATAACAATGATTCCGTCAAGTATTATCCACGTCTAGGTCACGACAAGTACGCTGCTAGATCTATCCCCATCAAGAGTGTAACTCAGACCGAGATCACAATTAACGTTGGTAAGTCTAAACTAGATCAATATTTCACTCCATCTGCTGCCACATATGATGCTGCTACTGGCGATCTGACAGTTACTGTAGGTCAGCATGGTCTTGCTGTTGGTAAAGGAATCGTTCTTGAAGACGAGTCTTTCACCTTCACATGTGATCAGAACAATCACCAAACTACCCACCAGTATCCACGTGCTGGCATCGATCCATATGCTGGTAAGTCAATCCCCATCACTGCTGTAGGTAGCACTCAGCATACAGTTACTGATGCTACGTATAATCCTGCTAATGGTGAGATCGTTCTTACTGTTCCTAGTCATGGATTTACCCAAGGCGATTGGGTTCTTGTCGAGGATGGATCACTTGTATTCACCTGTGATCTCGACGGCAACTCCACTCAGAAGGCATATCCAAAAGCAAACTACGATTGGGCAAGCAAGCGCTGGTTACAAATCTCCGAAGTTCTTCCAAACAGCTTCAAAATTACTATCGATGAAGATAGTTGGGGAGACTACACTGGCAACCACACCTTTGTCAGTGCCGCTACCAACGGTCTCCTACGTCAAGATGGAACGTTTACTATTAATGTAGGTGATGCTGGATCTGCTACTGGATCTAACCACCTATTTGTTTCGGCAGCCACAAATGCTATGAGACATACCCCACAGGTTGCTCATACATTCGTTTCTGCTGCTTCTAATTGTGTCAAGCATCTACCACAGTCTCCACATCAGTTCGTAAGATCTGCTCCCAACTCCCTATCTATCGGTGGTGGAGAATTCAAGATCTACCTAGGACAGACTGGTTATGTTCACACTTATGTTAGTGGTGGTACAGTAACATTCGGTGGTAACTCTTACAACATCACCAACTTTGTCTACGATAACGTAGTCACTGGTGAAGCAACAATCACCACTGCTACATCTATCGTTGGACTAGCAAACGACAGCATCGTCAAACTAGACGATATTCTAGTCGAGTGTAATATTGGTGGAACTGTTACTCAGAAACTATATCCAAGTTTCAGTATTCCAGTTAGCGATACTAAGTGCCGTAGAGACATCGGACACTTCATTAATGCTATTCTTAGAGACCTTGAATATGGAAGTAACTACAATACCATTGACGCTGCTAAGAAATACATCTCTGCTGGTCAAGTTGATTTCGTAGACTACGAAATTATTCAGACTGTACGTGCTTTCGAGTACACCAGAGAACTGATGAACTATGCCATGTGTAAGTGGCGTACAGGAACTGGTGCTCCAGGACAACCCCAATACACTTCTCAGTATACGTCTCTACCCCAGTATATTGATATCTCCGTTATTGACGACGATGATCCTATTGCTTGTGATGATGTAAGATCTGCTATCAGCACTCTGGCATACTTGTTTGTTGATGTCATCACTAATGATTCTAGTGGCACAACTCTTGATGCTGCTTACTTGATCGCTAGAAACAGAGATTTCATTGCTGATGAGGCATACGGAAAGACAAAGAGTGTATACCCAACACTAAATCTCAATGATATTGACGAGCGTAAGTGCCGTAGAGATATCAACAAAGTTATTGATGCTGTACTGAAAGACTTGGTTCTTGGTGGCAACACTGCTTCTGTCGAAGCTGGTGAAAGCTACTTCACTGGCACCACACTAACTGGTTTACCACCTAGCGAAGTAGGACCTACACTTTATACATTCGAAACAGCAAGAGATCTTTCCATCCTTGCCATGAGGAATTGGAAGACTGGTGGTGGCAACGGCGCTGTATACAACCCCGCTCATTCTCCAATCCCACAATTCACTGATAGCACCATTCTGGTTGACCCAGATGGCACTCCAACATCTCAGTGGACCCCAACAGGAGCAACCTATGATCCTGCTACGGGTGAGTTCATCATGGTTATTCCTAGTAACACCATTACAACAAATGATGTTATTAGACTAGACCTTGAAAGCTTTGTGTTTACATGTGCCATGGATGGCAATGCCACAGAGCACGCTCTACCTGGAGCATATCAACTAGCAGGAACTCAGGCAAGACCTGTAACCAATGTCAGTGGTTCTAATGTAACTATCAACGTTGGTGCTTCTGGTCCCGACCAGTTGTTCACCCCAACAGATGTTACCTACAATCCTCAGACTGGCGACATGGTTCTCACCATTGCCACTGAGCAAGATCCACATACTCTAAGCATTGGCGAAGGTATTGTACTAGAACCAAATGCTTTCAGTTTCACCTGTGCCATGGATAACCATGACAGCACAAAGACTTATCCACGTCCTGGTATCGATCCTTTCGCTAGCAGATCGATTAAGATTAAGGATACAACTGATACTACAATCACCCTTAATGTAGGAAACGCTGGTCAGAACAAGTATTTCACTCCATCTGCTGCCAGCTACAACCCATCAACAGGTGACATGACAGTCACTGTTGGTCAACATGGTCTTGGTGTTGGTAGAAGTGTTGTTCTGGATGACCTATCCTTTACCTTCACCTGTGCCCTAGATGGCAACCAGTCTACTCACCAGTATCCACGTCCTGGAACTGACCCATATGCTGGCAAATCTATCGCCATCACAAACGTTGGTTTTACCAATCACACACCAACAAACGTTACCTACAATGCTTCTACAGGTGTAGTTCAATTTACTATTGGTGGTCATGGATTTGCTAATGGTGATTATATCAAGATTGATGATGGTTCGCTAGACTTCACATGTGTTCTTGATGGCAATACAGTAGCTAAGTCTTATCCACGTGCTGGTTATGACTATCCATCTGGTCGTTGGATGAAGATTAGTAATGTAACTAACAACACCTTTGATATCAATGTAGGTCCTTCTGACTATGATGGTACTCACACCTTTGTTAGTGCCGATGCTAATTCTGTTAAGCGTCAGGACGGCACATTCACCATCAACGTTGGTACATCTTCTGATACATCAGTACACACATTTGTTAGTGCTACTACTAACGCTATCAAGTTCCTACCACAGTCTGCTCACACATTCGTTAGTGCTGCTGCCAACTCGGTTAAGCACCTACCACAGTCTACTCACACGTTCGTAAGAACTAAAACAAATTCTGTTTCGGTATATCCTTCTACAGGTAATGCCATGTGTGCTGGTGTTGAAACATCACTCACCACATACTACGGAATTGTTAACGACATCATTTCGGAAACAACACCTCCTGGTACTGTAACCAAGACAGTAGGAACCCTGTTTGAAACAGGTCCTATTACTACCGTACCAGATAACACAGTCTATGATCTCAATGGTCAAAGATTGACTATTCGTGCTGTAGCAGATGACCTCCCAATTATTGAGGCATCTCCATATACACAGAACGCTTCTGTTATCTCGTTCCTTGGTGGTTCTGGTGCTCTGATTGACGGTTCTAAGGTCAAGCAACCTAACTGTCCTTTCCCTGGTCTACTAGCAGACGGAAGTGCTAAGTTCCCCAACCAGGGTAAATCGATGGTTGCCTCGGCATTCACGATTGTATCCTTCGGTGGTGATGGATACAAACTAGCGAACGATGGTTATGTTCAGTTGGTTTCGGTCTTCTGTATCTTCTGTGCCAACGGTGTTCTTGCTGAGTCTGGTGGTTACGCTTCTATCACCAACTCTGCTACAAACTTCGGTCTAAACGCCCTTAAGGCAACTGGATTTAGAGCAGAACCATACAGCTTTGACGCTGGTTACGAACTGAATGCTCAGTACAATGAAGCATACATCAGTTCTTCTTCCCAGACGTTGGGTGGTAGAACACAGTTTGTTATCTCCGACCTTGGTAGAGCACCACTGGAGCACTACATCGTCAAGATCGAAGGTTACAGTCACCCAACCGAAGGTCTCTACTACTACGTAGATGCTGTCGAACTCCTCGGTGATGGTCCTCCATTCGCCGCTAGAGTTACCCTTGAGGATGGTACTGGTGGTGGTGTTGCTCTATTCAAGGAAGACGCCACAGGTCAAATTAGAAACGCCGAGTACCTTGCTCAACTTAACCCACAACCCAAGGCTGCTCTACACAGACCTTCTATCGTTAACTCTTCTTCCCACACTTGGGAATTCGCTGGATCTGGTGTGAACTACCTGGCACTACCTGAAAACGGTGGTATCAAGACAGAAGCACTGGAACAGGTACAAGAGAACTACGGTCGTGTATATGTCTCTGGTACTGACGAACTGGGTGACTTCAAGGTTGGTACGTTCGCTAGAATTGAAAACAGAACTGGTAACATCACCTTCACAGGTACGGTTTCGATCTCGGAAGTTGAATTCCTGAAACTGAAAGGCGGCGACGTTGTTGTTACTGGATTCGACGCTAGCAACAACCTCGGTGGTGCTAACTCCTCTAACTCTAAACTACCTACTCAGAAGGCAGTTAGAGACTTCATCACCAACAACCTCGGTCCATACATTAACAAGCCATACTCCACGAACGCTGTTCCTAGAGCACTGGTCGAACTAACTGATTCTGGTAAGATCAACATCGACCAGATTCCACCACTACGTCCTTTCAACGTTTTCACTGTTACTACTGAGTCACAGAGACTTGCTATTGAAGGTGCTCTTGCTGGTGACATCGTTATCCAGGAGAACATTCCTCCAGCAGCATCTGAGACATTCATTCTTAACAACGACAACTATTCGTTGTTCCTTGGATTCCCAGTTGATCCTACCCTACAGTTCACTATCGGTGATGTCTTCACTGGTAGCACTTCTGGCGGTAAGATCCAATCCACTGAATACAGAGAAGGTGTTCTATTCCAGATCAACCTAACTGAAGGTGGTGCTGGATACACTTCCCCACCAGTTGTTACCATCACTGGAGGTAACCTCCAAGCAGGTGGTATCCACGGTGCTGCTGAAGCAACCGTTGCTAACGGTGAGGTTGTTAAGATTGAACTAATTCTCTTCAACGGATACACTGGTGGTAAAGGATATACTTCTCAACCAGAAATTCAGATTGCTGCTCCTACTGGCGGTGGCGCTAGTGCTGTTACGGCAGAAGCAGAAGGTCTGATTGAATCTAGACTCTATGGTCAAATCGTCAACAACGTTAAGATCGACGACAACGATTCGATCTTCTCCAGTGACGTTCCTGCTGAGACAATCAACCTAACCAGAGTTATTAACACATCTGCTGAGAATACTGCTAACTGGGTATCTCTATCCACAACTAATATCTCTGCTGATAACATCACGTCTGGTACGATCTCCACAGAACGTTTGGGTACTAACGCTACCGCTGCTAACTCCTTCACGTTCCTAAGAGGCGACCAATCTTATGCTCTTGCTGTTCAGTCCCTGAAGGAACCTGAACTCAGATACTTTGCTGTTGTCAAGACTCCTGTTGGTATTGACGCTAACGTTATTGCCTTTGAACTAGAACCTGCCCTGAAACCAGGACATGAAATTACATCCATCACAACTGGTATCCAGGGTGGATCTAAGATTAGTTCTGTTGAAACTGACGGCAACACAACTACAGTCGTTATCGACCAACTAACAACTGCCTCAATCCCTGCTGGTACTGTTATCGAGTTCTTCCGAGGAGATTCACCAATCTTCTTCGACTCTACATATACGTCTGGTAACTTCATCGAACAGATCATCATCGTAGATGGTGGTAGTGGTTTCGATAACGGATCTTACTTCAGTGTTCCTATCACTGGTGGTAACGGTAACAACCTAACAGTCAACATGGTTGTTTCTGACGTTGGTGTTGATCAAGGTGTTGTTACTAACGTTACTATCGTTAACGGTGGCGACGGATACGACACTGACTTCACCGTCACAGACTTCCCTGCTGATATCGGTAACGGTACTGGTTTGATCATGCTTGCTAAGAGAAGCACGATCAACAAACAGTATGCTAACGTCACCATCGACATCAACAGAGTTGAAGGTAACACCCAGTTTGGTTCACAAGACTACTCTTCTCTTGGTGTTGCTAGATTCAAGCAAGGCGACTTCACCTTCGGTCCTAACGGTGCTATTGGTATCTACCAGGGTTCTGACTCTGGTCTTGACGCTGACCTTCTTGATAACAAGGACAGCTCCTTCTTCAGAAATGCTAGTAACCTAGAATCTGGTACTGTACCTAGAGACAGACTTTCTGGTTCCTACAACATCTCCGTTGAACTATCCTCTGGATCTACAGGTCTACTTGACACCGATCTAGGTAACGTCAACGGTAACCCACCTGCTTATCTGTATAAGACTGGTGTTACCGCCTTCACCAGATCTAATGGTTCTGACGGTCTAACCAGCGCCATGGCGGCAGGTAACTATCACGGTGTTCTGACCTACAGACAGGGTGGTAATGGTAACGACTCCACATATGGTGGTGTTAGACAGTTGGCATTCACGGACAACAATAAGTTATTCCTCCGTGGTTCTGGTTCTTCTGTTGATACAGAAACCACCGACTGGACTGAGTGGTATGAAGTTTGGACTTCTGGTAATGACGGTCCTGATACTGGCATGGACTCCGACAAGTTGGATTCCAAGCAAGGTCTCTTCTACCAGAATGCTTATAACCAGCAAGCAGGTAGATTCCATGATAGGCACATGCCTACCTTCCAGTTTGCTAAGGACTTCAGAAAGAGTATCAGAATTCTTGATACTGGTTCTGCTTCTACACCTAACATCCGTTGGGCAGTATATATCCAGAACAGTGTAACCACCAGTAACATCGGTGCCTTCTCTGTATCTCCATGGCAGATCGGTACTCAAGTTAACATCTACCGTCCAAATGAAACTGAGACTGGTAAGATGACCATCGGATTCATTGAGGTCAATAACGACACCAATGAACCTAGCAACAACTACGTTATTGTCCACGGTACTCAGACAGTTGGTGCTGGTGAGCAAATGTTCACCGAAGGCATCAAGATTGGTTCTAACTTCGCTACTGCTGTAACGTATCAAAACTGGACTCTATCTGATAGAGATCCTAACAACAACGGCAGACCTGATGGTACATATGAAGTTGCCTCTCTATATGGAGACAACGGTGTAGGTATCCTAAGTCTTGGTAGAGACGGTGTTGATACTGCTCCTGCCATCTACTTCAGAACCAGTGCTACTGGAGCACCTACTGCTAACGCTGCTATCGTTGCTACAGGCACACAGTCCTCTAACTACAGTGCTGCTCTTAACGTCAAGGTTGCTGACGCTAACTCCTTCAAGGTCAACAGTTCGGTTGTCTGGAACGCTCAGAACGTTGACTTCCATTCCGATGGAACAACACCTACTCTAGATGCTCAAGGTAATATTACCAAGAGAGCAGCAGTAATGCTCGATGCTAACGGCGATTTCGTCGCTAACTCCATCACTGCTGACTTGACTGGTCAAGCATCTGAGAACGTTCTCAAGACTGGCGATACGATGGAGGGAACCCTCTTCATCAGTGGTATCGCTGCTGCTAACCAGGCACTGAGTGTATCTGGTAGAGCAGACTTCCTCGCCGCTGTAAACGTCGGTGCTGACCTGAAAGTTAACGAGGGTACTGGTACTGCTACATTCGTCGCTGATAGCGCCAACAACAATGTATTGATTGGTACTAACAACAGCGTCTCTGCTGCCAAACTACTGATCGTAGAGCAAGCAGATAAGGATGCTCTCTTTAGAATGTATTCTGCCAACGCTAGCCGTGATGCTCGTATCCAACTTCTTGGTCAGGGTGGAGATCCTAGTGTCGAAGGTCTTGAAATTCAGTATGATAATGACACTGGTGAAGTCTTCTTCAAGCAACTCTTTAGTGGAATTACCACCACTAAGGCAATGGTATTCAACACTGCTAACTTCACTGATGCCCTGACGATTACTGGTAACGGTAACGTTGGTATCAACAAAGTTGCTGATGATGCTGTCGAACTTGATATCGCTGGTGATGCTAGAGTCGAGACCAGTTTCCAAGTTGGTCTTGCCAACTCCAACGCTGGTGCTCCTATCATCTTCGCTGGTGCTACTGGTGCTGAGACATCTCCTGGATCTGGTGCTTACCTCTCTAACTTCAGAATTGGTAACCAGATGATTGGTGGTGACGTATTTGAGATTACCGCTAACGACGGTACTCAAGGTTCACTAACCTGGAAGTCTACTCCTGCCCTTGCTATTCAAGGTACTACGAACAGAGTTGCTATTAACACTGATCAGTTTGGTGGAACAGATACTACCGTAACGCCAAACGAAGCACGTGTATATGCCTTGAATATTGGTGGAGACATCAACATTAATGGTAAGGTATACCAAGACAACGCTGAGTTTGTTACCTCACGTTGGACTGAAGCTGATAATGAACTAGATATCTACAGAGCATCTAAGGTTTGGATCAATGCTGATCCTACTGCTTCTGCCTTCACTGGCAACCCAGACTATGCCCTACAGGTATCTGGATCTCTTGGAATCAATGGTACTACACTCAACGCTGATGGATCCAGCGATGACGTAATGTATGTCAACGGCGATAAATTGTTCGTTGATAAGTTCGGCGTATTCAAGACAAACAGAAATGTAATTGACTACGATGTCACGATTCCTGCTAATACAAATGCTGTTAGTGCTGGTCCTTTGACTATAAATAGTTCCACGGTAGTTACTATCGCTAACGGAAGTTCCTGGTCGGTTGTATAAAAAATGAGTACAATTTTTGTAAACAACATACAAGCGTCGTCTGGCAACCAAGTCGTTATTCCAGCGGGTCATTCATTATTGTTGGGGGGAACTCCCTTAGATAGTTCCTCCTTGATGCCCAACCCATCTGGACAAGGCGGACTTGGTGTTGCTAGTGACGGCACTAGTTATGTGTTTAATTCCTATGGTGCTAAAGGCATCATTACCTTCACGTCTAACTCCACTTATTTCCCATCTTCTGGTACTAAATTAGTATACGTAAGAGTTGTGGCTGCTGGTGGTGGAGGTAGCGGATACGCTGAGAGTGGTGGAGCTGGAGGATTTGCCGAAGGTTTCTTTAGCATGATTGGTGTAGGATCTGTCGGCGTCACCATAGGTACAGGTGGAGGTCCAACTTATTATTCTGGTGGTGCTGCTAGTGGAACAGCGTCCTCATTCGGATCTTATATTACTTGTACTGGAGGCAACGGAGCAAATTCAAATCACCAACACTGTGGTGGTCTTCCTGGATTAGGTTCTGGTGGTCAAGTAAATCTATATGGTGGAGGAGGAACTGGTCACGGACACAATGGTCGTGGTGGTTCTTCTCACTTTGGCGGTAGTAATGGATGTGGTCACCCACAAGCAGGAGCATATGCTCCTAACCATCAAACTCATGGATCTTATGGTGGCGGTGGTGCTAATGGATGGGGTGGTTCTTACACTGGTGCTAAAGGCGTCGGTGGTTGTGTAGTAGTAATGGAGTACGGTTGATGTCTATTTTAAGAGTAAACGAAATTCGTCCACAAAATGGAACGTCAGTTAGTATCCCTTCTGGACATTCTCTTGTTCTGGGATCCACACCACTGACATCGGCAAATATTATGCCCGACCCAACTGGTCAGGCTGGAAAAATTCTGGTTAGTGATGGTTCTGACCTACAATGGACTTCTGTAGGACCAACAGGTATTACTGTATTCACGTCATCAGCTACTTGGATTAAACCAGCTGGCGTGTCCAAGATTTATGTACGCCTAGTTGGCGGCGGTGGCGCTGGTTCTGGTGTTGGTGAGACTGGTGCTGCTGGTGGTTATTCCGAGAGACTAATTGATGTTAGTGGAGTTTCTCAAGTATCCGTTACTATTGGACTAGGATCTACAAGTCCTACATATTATTCTGGCGCTGCTGGTGGAGGAACATCTTCATCATTCGGAAGTTACATGACTTGTACTGGTGGTGGCGGTGGAAACCAAAGTCATCAACACTGTGGCGGTCTTCCTGGATTAGGTTCTGGCGGAGACTTCAATCAGTATGGCGGTGGTGGTAGCGGTCACGAATACTATTCTGGTGTTACTGGAGGTGCCTCTTATTGGGGAGGATCTGGTGCTAGTGGTCACCCACAAGGAGGTCAGTATTCTGCCAACCACCAGACTCATGCTGCTCCTGGAGCAGGTGGATCTGCTGGTTATCACACATCTTATGTTGGTGCTGTTGGTCGTGATGGTATCTGTGTTATTTGGGAGTTTAAGTAAATGTCAACTATTAGAGTAAATATTCTAGAATCATCTAGTGGTGGTGCTATCAACATCCCATCTGGAAATAGTATTGACCTAGGTGATAGTGGTCTTTCCCTCAGTGAAAATTCATTGCCACCATCCCCCAGTAGTGGCAATGGACAATATTTGTATAGTGATGGAAGTGCTTCTCCAAGTTTTAACCTACCTGGACCTAAGAGTATTCAAACGTTTACCCAGTCTGGTACGTGGAATAAACCAGCTGGTATTGGTAAGATCCTCGTTCGTCTAGTTGGTGGTGGCGGCGGTGGATCTGGTCACGGAGAATCAGCAGGTGCTGGTGGATACTCAGAAAAATTAATTGATGTTGGTAATATTAGTCAGGTATCTGTAACCGTAGGTAATGGTTCTCAGTCAGGAACATACTATTCTGGCAACGGAGGTGGTGGTCAAACCACATCATTCGGTAGTTACCTTTCTGCTAGTGGTGGTCTTGGTGCTAATCAAAGTCATCAACACTGTGGCGGTCTTCCTGGATTAGGTTCTGGTGGAGATCTAAACCTCTACGGTGGTGGCGGAACAGGACATTACGGTTATACTGGTGTTGGTGGCACTTCTCACTTTGGTGGACAAGGTGCTACTGGTCACCCCCAAGGCGGCAACTATTCTCACAATCACCAAACTCATGCTGCTCCTGGAGCAGGTGGCGGTAGTGGATGGAGATCTAGTTATCAAGGAGCACATGGTTCCAATGGTATTATCGTTATCTACGAATACGCCTAAATAAATAAGATACACGTTTACGAGAAAAGTCAATGAAGCGAGTCCTCATGGATTACCGAGGCGTCCTTAGTGATGTCGTCGATGTAGGTAAAGAATTTGAAATCTATGATGGTGACGATGCTCCCTTCCGTTGGGTTCTTTGTCGCCATGATGACGTAACCTCAAACTGGCATTTCTGTCAGGGACAATGGATTCGTCCAGATCAACGTCTTGAGATTGACCAAGATATCAAGCGTAAGGTAGCATATGGTCTTATTGAAGATCAACTAGATATGCTCTATAAAGATATCAAGGCAGGTCATTTGTCTGATGGTAATTGGGTTTCTCACATAGAAAACGTAAAGACAAATATCCCACCACAAAGGGAAATGGAAAAGAATGAAGCTTACAAAGAAGGTAAGTTCGAGATTAAACTCCATGCCAAGAATGATCCAGCATGGAACTACTTGCCTGATAATGATGGCGAGCAACTAAAATTTAACAAAGAGAAAGATTCCCGTCCTCATTGATTTTATAATATGAAAGTGAATTCAATATGTATACTCGGCGGGGGCACTGCTGGGTGGATGACTGCTGCCTCATTAGTAAAAAACTTTCCAGAAAAAACCATTACCCTAGTAGAATCCGAAGAGGTTCCTAGGATTGGTGTAGGAGAATCTACTCTACAAAAAATTAGATACTGGTTAGATGATTTGGGAATCAAAGATTCCGATTTCATGAAACATTGTGATGCCACATATAAACAGAGCATCAAATTCGTAAACTTCAATGACAACCTAGGTGACTGGCATTATCCATTCACTTCCAACGAACTGCCCCCAGGCACTAAGTACGATATCGCTGATTGGTTTATCCATGCTGGTTTAAATCCTGAAACTCCAGCTGG
>CEOO01027834.1_pt1 | contig 23146 bp, 31 predicted proteins | sample 530321 | NCBI WGS metagenome assembly CEOO01 (sample SAMEA2619927, study PRJEB7988) | marine metagenome | biome: marine biome (ENVO:00000447); feature: surface water layer (ENVO:00002042); material: "saline water (ENVO:00002010), including plankton (ENVO:xxxxxxxx)" | depth 5 m
TCCGGTATCAAGATGAAGTATATTAGTGTTTGCACAGGTACAGGTTACATCTGGGATAAAGAAGCCGCAGACTATAACACAATGAAGCAAGTGTTAGAAGCATTTCCAGATATTAAATTTATTACAGTAGATGTTGCAAATGCTTACCACGAAAACTTTGGTGAGTTCATTGGCAGAATGAGAGACGCATACCCAGACAAAACTATTATTGCTGGTAACGTTGTTACAGGAGAGATGACGGAAGAACTTATCATTCGTGGTGCTGACATAGTTAAGGTAGGTATTGGACCAGGTTCAGTATGTACAACTAGATTGCAAACAGGAGTAGGAGTTCCGCAACTGTCAGGAGTAATTGAATGTGTTGATGCCGCGAACGGTATTGGTGGACACGTTATTGCAGATGGTGGTTGTGTATATCCAGGAGATGTTGCAAAGGCATTTGGAGCAGGTGCTCACTTTGTAATGTTAGGCGGTATGTTAGCAGGACACACAGAATCAGAAGGTGAGATTGTAGATGGCAAGGTTACTTTCTACGGTATGAGTTCAGATGAAGCTATGGCAAGACACGGTCGTAGAAAAGATGGATACCGTGGTGCAGAAGGTAAGGTAGTACACTTACCACATAAAGGTCCTGTAGAAGCAACAATAACTGAAATACTTGGTGGTGTTAGATCTGCTTGTACTTACATTGGTGCAAGACGTCTAAAGGATATGCCTAAGTGTACAACGTTTGTAAGATGTACACAACAAGTAAACCAAGTGTTCAATCAGTTCAATGCAAGTTAATACATACAAGGTTCCGTTTGTACATACAATTATAAACAATTACTTTGATGAAGCAGAACTTCCAAGTGTATTTTCTGAAATAAACTATCTTAACAAGCATAGCCAAGACACACAAGACAATGGTGATCCTAAAAGCAGTAATATGACTGCCGTGCATTTAGACAGGCACTACAAAGAAGATAGACACGTTAGCAGTATACTTAGATACAACAGAAAGATATTTGACATAGACTTGTCGGACAATGTCTTTTCTAATTATATCAAGATGTGTAACTTTGATGTTATGCAACTAAACTGTTATAACGGAGATGGTAGCTATGCAACCCACCCTGACCATGCAGTTATGTCAGCAGTAACATTATTGTATGAAGAACCTAAGCAGTTTACAGGTGGTGAGCTATGCTTTAGTGACTATGGATATACTCCTAAGATGGAGAATAATACAACTATACTGTTTCCTAGCTTTGAACAACACGAAGTAAAACCAATAAAAGGAAAGGGTCGTTATAGCCTAAATCATTTCTTCTTTGTCCATATTAGATGATTTTGGTTAGATTTATACTTGAAAAAAGACCTATTTTAGCATATAATTTGTATAGTAGTATAAATACTAATATGTTAAAGAATGCCTGATAGGGTTCTTTGACTTTAACTTGCTTAATAAAGGAGGACAAGACAATGACAAATAAATCACACCTATCAATTTTTAATCAACTAAGACCCGTAACAGTAGGTTTCGACCCTATCTTTGATAGATTCGAATCAATGTTTAATGATGACTTTTTTGCTCATCAGGGAACTAACTACCCACCATACAACATTATGAAAACTGGTGACTACACTTACAACATTGAAATCGCACTAGCTGGTTTCAGTAAGAAAGACATCGACGTAATGTACAATGATGGTGTAATTACTGTTAAGTCAATTCAAGAAGCTAAGACAGACGACGATCAGTCTGGCGTATTGCACAAAGGTATCAGTAAGCGAATGTTTACTAAATCTTTTAGCATCGCTGATGACGTTGAAGTCAAGGGTGCTGAGTTGAAAGATGGATTATTGACAATCGCTTTGGAAAGAATTATTCCAGAGTCTAAAAAACCAAGATCTATCGAAATCAAATAACAAAAATGATAGGGTGGGGGAAACCTCACCCTACTCTTTGCTTAATAAGGAGGAGAAAACTATGAGCAAAATAATCGGTATTGACTTAGGTACTACCAATTCTTGCGTATCCGTTATGGAAGGATCTGGAGCCAAAGTTATAGAAAATGCAGAAGGTACAAGAACAACACCTTCAATAGTTTCATTTGGAGATGAAACATTAGTCGGGACACCTGCTAAAAGACAAGCAGTAACTAATCCTGAAAACACAGTCTTTGCAGTAAAAAGACTTATAGGTAAAAAGTTTAAAGATGCTTCAGTACAGAAAGATCTTAAGACTTCACCATTTAAAATAACAGAATCTAAAAACGGAGATGCTTGGGTAACGGCGAAAGACAAAGACTATTCGCCTGCACAGATATCTGCTTTTACTTTACAAAAGATGAAAAAGACTGCCGAGGAATACTTGGGCGGTGAAGTAAAGAAAGCAGTTATTACAGTACCAGCATACTTTAATGATTCACAAAGACAAGCAACCAAAGACGCAGGTAAGATTGCAGGACTTGAAGTTGAACGTATTGTAAACGAGCCAACCGCGGCCGCACTTGCATACGGCTTAGATAAAAAGAAGTCAGGCACAGTAGCAGTATATGACTTAGGTGGTGGTACGTTTGACGTATCTATCCTAGAGCTAGGTGATGGCGTGTTTGAAGTTAAGTCAACCAATGGTGATACATCATTAGGTGGTGAAGACTTTGACCATACACTTGTTAACTATATCTGTGATGAGTTTAAGAAAGACTCAGGCGTAGATCTAAGAGGCGATAAACTTGCTATGCAACGTGTTAAGGAAGCCGCTGAAAAAACTAAGATTGAGTTGTCAAGCACAACACAAACTGATATCAGCTTACCTTTCGTAACCGCAGACGCAAGTGGACCTAAACACCTTAACGTAAAAATTACCAGAGCAAAGTTTGAAGCTCTTGTAGGAGACTTGATTGAAAGAACACTTACACCTTGTAAGACTGCTCTTAAAGATGCAGACATAAGTGCAAGTGATATTGATGAAGTTATCCTTGTAGGTGGTATGACACGTATGCCTAAGGTTGAAGAAACAGTAAAAGGTTTCTTTGGTAAGGATCCGCACAAAGGAGTTAACCCAGATGAGGTTGTAGCAATAGGTGCCGCAATCCAAGGTGGAGTATTACAAGGTGATGTTAAAGATGTATTGTTACTAGACGTTACACCTTTATCACTTGGTATTGAAACACTAGGTGGCGTTGCAACTAAACTAATTGAAAAGAACACAACTATTCCTACAAAGAAGAGTCAAGTATTTTCAACTGCTGAAGACAACCAACCAGGAGTTAACATCGTAGTTACCCAAGGTGAAAGAGAACTTGCAAAAGACAATAAAGCATTAGGAAACTTTATGCTTGACGGTATTGCACCTGCACCAAGAGGTATGCCACAGATTGAAGTAACATTTGATATTGATGCAAATGGTATTGTAAATGTTAGTGCTAAAGACAAAGGCACAGGCAAAGAACAAAAGATTACAATACAAGCTGACGGTGGTTTGAGTGAAGCTGAAATTGACTCAATGGTCAAAGAAGCAGAGGCTAACAAAGAAGCTGATAAAAAGAAACGTGAAGAAATTGACGTTCGTAACAATGCAGACGGCATGGTAAACAATGTTGAAAAACAAATGTCAGAGCATGGTGACAAACTATCAGCTGAGGATAAGACTAAGATTGAAGCTAGTCTTACAGCCGTAAAAGATGCACTCAAAGAATCCAATACAGATGATATTAAATCTAAAACGGAAACATTGACGCAAGATGCTATGAAACTTGGTGAAGCAGTATATAAAGCACAACAAGAAGCAGAAGCATCTAAAAAAGCTGATTCAGAGCCTGTAAACAACGATAAGGAAGATATCGTTGATGCAGAATTTGAAGAAGTTGATAAAAAATAAAAAGTTCAGTAAGTAGCAATCAGGAGAGTTATAGTGATAAGTAATGTTATGGACGTACAAATAGACGAAAAAATTAAGCAAAAGATCTTAGAACCAGGTTTGTTCAAAGTTGTTTTCTTAAATGATGACTTAACCCCTATGGATTTCGTGATTGAGTGCCTTGTGGGAATATTCAAACATACGGATACTACCGCAAGGGACCTTACTGTAAAGATACACGAAGAAGGGTCAGCGATAGTTGGCGTATACACTTTTGAAATTGCAGAACAAAAAGGTGTAGAGACTACGCAGTTGGCTCGCTCAAACGGCTTTCCATTACAAGTGAAAGTGGAAAAAGAATGAGTTTAAAAGAATTAACCTATGAACATCATAGAAACGCAGAAAGACAAAAGTTTGTAAAAGTTTTAATGAGTGGGGAGATTGATCCTAAACTCTATGCAACTTTTATGTACAATCAACATCATCAATATGATATCTTAGAAGTATGTGCCATGTCACATGGTTTAATGAATGGCTTAATGGATATCAGAAGAGCTCCGAACATCTGGGCAGACTACGAAGAGCTATGGGAAGACAAAGAGAATCCACCAGAGCTTTTACCTGTCACTAAAGAATATGCAGATCACATCATGAGCATTAAGGGTGATGAAAAGAAACTGTTCGCACACGTTTATACTAGGCACATGGGTGACCTAAGTGGTGGACAAATGATCCGTAAAAAAATTCCTGGAAGTGGCAAACTATATGACTTCGAAAACGGTCCAGCTCTAAAAGAATTAATTAGAGAACGTTTAGATGATAGTATGGCTGACGAGGCAAAGATCTGTTTTGATTTTGCTACTAAAACTTTTCAGGAAATGATGGATGCAAAAATCAGTTAAAAAAATTGTAATAGTTGGAGGAGGAAGTGCAGGTTGGCTTACGGCCGCTTATGCTTTATATAACTTACCCAACACACAAATCACACTAATAGAAAGTCCTAACGTACCTATAGTAGGAGTAGGTGAAGCTACTATACTTGGCTTTGACCATTACTTAAAAGACTGCGGTATACCTACCGAACTATGGACAAAAGAATGTGATGCTACAATTAAGCTAGGCACATACTTTCCTAACTGGAGAGGAGATGGTAAAAACATTTGGCAACCTTTTTACTTTCCAATTGAAAGAGCAAGTTCAGGCAACTGGCTTGACGTAATAGATTTATGTCGAGATGCTAATGTTCCTTTCGAAGATTATGAAAAGTGGACTGCTTGGTATGACATAAGTGTTAAGGATAAAAAGATTGCAGGTAACACAACTGCCTGTGGTAGTGAAGCTCATGTAGGTTACCATTTAGATGCAGTTAAATTAGCAAACTTCTTAAGCAAATATCTTAATAACAAATATCCAAGATTAAAACATATTAAAGCACACATAGACAAGCCTGTTATAAAAGATGGAAACATTGAACACGTTGTATTAGACAATGGTGAAATGATTACAGGTGACTTCTTTATTGACTGCACAGGTTTCAAACGTTTACTTTCAAATGCAATAGGCGATAGTAAATGGGTAGATAGAAGTCATATGTTGTTTACAAATGCCGCGGTGGCATCACAAATTGATTACGAAACAGAAGATGAAGCACAGGTACCTTTTGTAACTGCACAGGCTTGTGATCATGGGTGGATATGGAAAACTCCTGTTAGAGATAGAATAGGTAGTGGACTTTGTTACAACAGTGATATAACAAGTAAACAAGAAGCAGAGGATTACTTTGTACAACATTGGGGTGAACACAGATTAAGAACAGGACAATTTAATCACGTACCTTTCAAACCAGAATACAATGCAAACAACTGGCGTGGTAATTGTTTTAGTGTAGGACTAGCAAGTGGATTTATTGAGCCTTTGGAAAGCACAGGACTTGCACTATTAGTAATAGGTAGTTCAGCACTACACTATATGAAAAAAGGTTACTATGTACAAGAGGACATAGATAGATTCAACGAGGACATGACTAACGTGTACGAAGATAGCATGGGCTTTGTTGCACTACATTATTTTAACAATCCAAGACAAAGTAAGTTCTGGAGGCACGTTGAAGAAAACTTTAAAGAAACTGAAAAGATGGAAGACCTATGTACTAACTATGCAAGGAACTTTACTCCTACTGTAGATGAACAGTTCTTTCCACGTAACACAGAGATATTCCAAGATATAAATTGGAAGCTATGGTTGAACACCGTAGGTATCCAAACTGCTACTGCCAATTTAGGCTCTGAAGAGAGTATGGGTATCTTAAATAAAATGAGAGAAGATAATAGGAAAAATTCTTATCCAGGCTTAACAAATAGACAATGGAGTAACAGGTGAGCGATACAATTATATGGGACACATTAATTAAGACCCAAGACGAAATCCTTGATATATTCAACGAGTTCGGAAGTGAAATAGAAGAAAAAGGACTTAACAAATTTAATCAACCAGAGAACGGTTGGTTGAATAGAGTATGGGCAAATGATCATGTAAGAAGAGCTCACATAGATGTTGTTGATGTACGTGAACAAAAAGGTCTTTGGATGATGCACGTTTGTTGTTTTCCAACACTAGACAATGGTGCACCTATATATGGCTTTGATGTTATTGCAGGCAAACGTAAGATGACAGGTGCCTTCCATGACTTTTCAGCATCAAGTGGCGGAGAAGAACATCCGTTATGCGAATGGTATCAAGATGCAGTTAAGGATTTTATTCCTAGCAAAAAACGTGAATTACCTGAATGGGCACAGAACATTTTCAGCCCTGGCATGATCGCGGCTGGTAATGTTGCTACAGAAGAAGAAGCAGTAGCTATATGTAAACTAGCAGTTGATAATTTAAGAGTATGGTTTGAAAGTGTACCTCAATATGCAGGTGAACAAACAGTAGAGTTTACTGCTGGTGCACAGAACTATTACTGTCATAATCAGCAACAAAACCCACATACACCACGTGTTATGAAGTCTTTAGGGCTTAACGAAGCAGACGTAGATGAATTTTGTACTAATGCCTTGTTTCCTAAATTAGCATAAATAATAGTGTTATGCGATTCTTTGAATTCAAAAATGTATCCAAACCTATATTAGAAAGCACCAGAGGTATCAAAGGTGCCGTAGACGATATCAATCTGAAGGGCATGGAAAGTCCTTTTAGTACTGAAGATGGCGGCAAGTTTATTCCTAGCAACTGTTGGTTCTTTCCATTAGATGAGCAAACTGAAAAATACGTTGCAATAGAAAAAGACAATGATACAACTGATCCAGATGCTAAAAACGGATCAGCAGTAGGTCCTTCAAGCATATCAGCAGATGTGCAATTCCAAACAGATTTAAAAACAGCAGGTATTACAGGTAAGCTAATTGAAGCAAACAAAAAGCCTTTAACTTCATATGCGGCCATTGTTGTTGAAATAACATCAGACGCAGGTACATTACACTTTGTAAGATACTACAAGAGCAAGACTGCAAACTATATCAAATGGGAACTAACTGACTTTATGAGAAACATAGAGCCATTAGGATACAATATTAAGAAAACACTATCATCAACTGCAAACAAGGCACACCCTAACGTAAGGTTCTTTCCAAACAGATTAGGTGTTACAGATGGTCCTATGGACATATCAGCAGTAGCAGAAAGAATTAGAAACTCAGACGCATTTCCTAAAGATGTTCCACCAGAAGAAAGACCAATAATTGCAGACATATTAGAAAACTTAGATACTGCCATGCCTGCAACAAAGGACTACAAAGGTAACTACGAAATTCAAATAGGTGAGATTGCTGGACCTATTGCACTATCACAAGGATCTAGCATGGTTGGAGGTGCAGTAGCAGAAGCACAGGAACAACTGTTACAGGTTATTGAACCAGGACTTACTTGGCAGGCAATGAAAACTGTAGAGTATCCAGCAGATGAATCACAAAAACTTATTGACAGTTTTATTATATCTCCTAAGGGAGCAAAGATAGGTATTAGTGCTAAAGATGGTAAGGGTGGTGCGAAGGCAAGTGCCGTTAGTATCGCAGAAACTATTGACAACAAACCAGACGTAATCAAATTAAAGAACAAGAACTTCTTTACAGAATTCAAAGAGTACTTAGGTTGGATGGAAACCATTAAGGAAAAAGATAAGAAGTATCAAGTTTACAAACTAGCAACTAGATTAGGTATGATTAACGAAGCTGAACTAGATGCAATTAAAAAGTTAGTAGATGATCCTTCAAGCTGGAATGATGAAGAAAGAATTAAACAAGCAGTACCAAGACACTATGATGAATACATGAACTCAAATGTATATCGTCCTAAAGACGCAACCTTACAAAATGCCAAGTACAGAAAGCTATGGCACTTTACTACAACACTTGCTAAAAACGTTGCGGCACAGATGAACAATGATCCTGAGAACCTAAACAGATTCTTTAAGACTGTGTTAGAAAGTTCTAACATGATCCAAATCAAAAGCACGTTCCAAATGCAGGGTGAGGACAAAGGTAAGTTTACAAAAATGCTTGTGATTTATCCACCAGTGTTTGATGGCAGAATTAAATTTGATGCAGGTAAAGAGTTCTATGCTAATATGAACTTACCAGGTTCTATGGGATTTGGTTTTGCTAGGAAATAGCAATCATTATAATTAAGTAATATCCTAAGAAGTGTAGTATTTGATCAAACATATTAAGTACCCAAAACTGTCTTTGATTATTCTTCCAACCAAAATATTCACGTATATTCGTCTTAAAATAGTCGGTATGCCAGTGTAGTACGTAATCAAGTAAACCAAGCAACACAGAGACCTCTACGTCGGTATAAAGCGCCATTACAAGCATGGTTAAGACCCCATGTGGTATGTAATGTTGTTTATGAGCTGGCCAACCAAAGTAACGTAATTTGGTTGCACCCAATCCAAAAGGTTGAAAACCCAAATCCACTATTGCGTGTTTGACCATTAATAATAGGAAAATTTCCACTTGACTGAACCTTCTTTGTTTGCTATATTTAGTGTATAGAATAATTACTAATAGAGGTACAGATGATACATAAAATATCAGAACTATGCGACAAGATAGACTCTATTAAACTTATGGCTGATAACCTACGTGAAATGAAGTATGGATCACCAAAGGCGCCTGAAGTTGAAATAGATAATATGATACAGGCTATCCAGGCAGATTGTTTATTAGTGGCTAGCGATAAACAGAGTTATCATAAGAAGTCGTCAAGTTAATAAATTTACGCAGAAAGCGGAAGTGGATAGATAGAGAATCAAATAACTCTTTGTTCATACCGTATGAAATGCGATTGTAACTACTTTGACCTATACCAATATAGTAGTCGATATCAATACCGTATGTGGGAAACACACCCGTAACGAACAAACAATTATCTCCTAGGCTTTTAGCATCTCTGCTATTCCTTAATTCTAAATAACTCTCTGCAAAACTAGTTTCTGGTAGGAAGTTTGGTTTATCAACTTTATCCGCAAGAAGCATCACTACATAAGATTCAAGCTCTACAGGTAAAGTGTAACCGCTTGTTTCTTGAGTTTCTTTTACAAGCCCATAAAAGGCGCTTTGATAAAAGTCCTTCATAATAGTATTTAAGTTATTTTGGCAACATAGTTTTTAAACCATTGAAAAACCTACTTTTTTCTCGAACCTAATAGGTTGACTTTGTGGACAACTTTGTATATAATATATATTACAATCAACAAAGGGTGACATAATGGAAGTTAGTATCAGAGGCGGCACAAAATCACAGAAAGCATACGCAAGATCTATCATAGATTTTTGTGCAGAAAAGCTGATGAGTAAACGTCTAGCAAAAACCCTTGTTATTAAATTACATTTTACACCATTGTACGAAAAGCACAGACAAATGGGTAACTGTATGTGGGAAGATGAAAGCTACAGACCCAAGGAATTTTTGATAGAAATTGATCCAAGTGCTAGGCTCAGAAGAGTGCTAGAAAGCATCTGCCACGAAATGGTACACGTGAAGCAGTTCGCTAAAGGTGAGATGCGAGATCTAGCTGGTGCTGAAAAAGTCAGCTTTCTTGGGGAGAAATACGATCTGAGTGCAGATGAGTATTTTGAAAGACCCTGGGAAATAGAAGCACACGGGCGAGAATTAGGGCTCTTTGTACGTTGGGCAGAAAAACACAAATTGGGACACCTTAAATGGACACACGACTAAATACTACTAGAATTAGGATTTCATGAAAAAAGCATACGAACAATATTCTGTGGACGAGAGGATCGAAGCAACGTTGCACGACAACGATATCCATTATCTGAATGGAGAGCTAGATAATGAGAATATTGCCAAGTGTATCAAATGGATTCTTTCAGCTAATCTTGTAAAAAGACCCAAAAGAAGACTCACACTTTACGTGAACACAGTTGGTGGAGATCTCTATGAAACTTTTGGATTGATAGATGTTATGAGAGATAGCTATCATACTATTTCAACAGTTGGAGTTGGAGCGGTCATGAGTGCAGGATTCTTGATCTTTGCTAGTGGTAAACAGGGCGAAAGATATATTGGTAAGAATACGGGTATTATGAATCACCAACATTCGGACACAATGGAATCTAAGATGCACGACATGAAAGCACAGATGAAAGAGAACAATAACTGTGAACAAAGATGTATGCAAATTCTAAGAGACGCCACAGGATATAGTCTAGCTGATGTACGTAAGAAATTTAACAATCCATCAGACCAATATTTTACAGCCAAGCAATTGGTTGAGCTCAAAGTAGCAGATCACATTTTATAATTTCTGGTTGACAAACCAAAACATTGATGTTATAGTATATACTATAATTAGGCAAGTGAGGCACAAATGAATAAAGAAGTTAAAAAATTTCCGCTAGTAGATATACTATCGGCAAGTTTCGCCGCATACAGAATCAATGGCGACTACTACAAAGAAACAAGACGTTTCAGCGAAGACAATCCTACACAATTTTCTAACAAAGACTGCTTACTTCTCCAGTTTGATACTGACACAGAGATGTTGCCTAAGGACTGGCAACAGATGACTATCAAGGACGAAGACTTGCAAAACGCAGTTGCCTCAGTTGAATGGATTAACAAAGAAAATACTTTAGCCATTATGGCTGACACGTTATCTGATTACATGAAAAGTCTTATTACTTGTCTTAACACAAAAGAACTTACAAAAGATATGTTTGGTATAGTTGCAGTTACTCCAAAGATATACTTTGAAGGTAAGAAGAAGAAAGACGTTAAGAAATCTCTTAAAACTAACTTCTCTGAGTCAAAACACATAAGTACTATTGGAAGTGTTTTTCAAGGTGAATTTACTTTGCACGAAATCAAGTTTGTAGATAAATTTAGTTGTCATGTATTAAATGGTTCATGTGAAGGCAACCTAATTAGCTTTTTCAAAAGCTTCGATCAAACAAAAGATTTACCAAAAGAAAACACTACCTTTAAGATTAAGGCAAAAGTTAAAAGGCACGGGGAAAACTTTATTACCAAATTCCCTGAAACGATTTTAAATTACGTAAAGATAGGTTGACAAAACTGAAGACTTATAGTAATATTAAAACTATGTCAATCTATTGTAAACTTATTGGAGATAGTACAATGGCGAATCACAAGTTTGTTGCAATAGAAGAAGTCCTTGATACAGATGATTGGGGATTGATTATTAATAAGAACGGTGATCTGAAAGGTCTTTACGTTCCTAAAGGTCAAGAAGATGACGAAGTACCTGAAGCTATAATGACATTATGCGAATCGTACTTTGGAGTTGATTGGACTGAAGAAGACGTATTTATGGATCGACAGAACACATTACATTAAGGAGAAATATGGAAGTCATAGTTAGAAATAACAATGTTGAAAAAGCTCTTAGAGTAATGAAAAGAAAACTTAAGAAAGAAGGTTTGCTTTTAGAACTTAAGGAAAGAGCATACTACCAAAAGCCAAGTGAGAAAAAACGTTTGGCTAAGAAACGTGGTATCAAGAGAGCATTAAAGGCACAAAGAGACCGAAACAGAAATTCATAACTTTAGGAAAGGGCAACCTTTGAAATTTTTTAAAAATAAAACCGATGATTTCTTTAGATGGGTAAAAGGTACGGAACTAGTCCAACTAGATGATATTGACGTATCTGAGGATCCAGTAAGACCTGAACTAACATTGGGCTGGCGTATCACACACGGCAGACAAATATTTGGATTAAAATACGAAGACGAAATAGAAGGTATCATCTGTATTGCATATACAAACGATATACCACATAGTGTTAAGGAACTTGATATGATGAGTGAACTTGCACATATGAAAGAAGAAAAGAAGATTGCTATTGCATACACGGTATGGTCACGTAAACGTGGAGCAGGTAAAGAAATAATTAATAAAGTTCTAGAACACGCCAAAGCACAAGGCATTGAAAGAGTAGTAACACTTTCGCCACTTACCCCTATGGCAACACACTTCCACATCAGAAACGGTGCTAAACAAATAAGCATCAACGACACATCACAGAATTTTGAATATGCAGTATGAGTATGAAGATTATAGAAAGCGACCACCTAAGCCTATGCTAGGTAGTTGGCCATTATGGATAGTCCCACAGATGTTTGTAATGGATTATCTAATCAAAGTAGTCATGTTCTTATTCTTACTACCATACTTGTTCGGGTTGGTCCTAACAACGATGGGACTACTTTTGAACTTCTTGTTGGTTGACTTTGTGTTATATCTGTCATATAAAAGTAGAATTAATAACTTATGGGGTGAAAATGAATAAGCAATACGATAACAAGTGCAAGATAACTTGTACTGATAACGACATTGTCAACGAAGCAGAGGTTGATAGATTTGAAGAAAAGAAATATGTTGATGTGTTTATAGCACGTAACAAATTAAAACTTCTATGGAATGGAAGAATGTACGTTGGCAACAAATTAGGATTAGAATTTACAACACCTGGGCCAGCTATATTTGAAGTAAAGACTGGACGTGGAATATGAGTGTAGATGAAATAGCAAAATTAAAAGGCATACCAACCAAAGACGAGTTACTTAAAATGTTATCCCAAAAGACAGCCGTAGTAACTTTTAATAAACTAAACGGAGACGAACGTGTAATGACTTGCACGAAAGACTTGAATGTGATACCAAAAGAAAATCACCCAAAAACAACCAAAGAAGCTCACGATAAAAACATAACAGTATGGGACACCAATGCAAAAGGTTGGCGTTCGTTTGTTTATGATAGAGTTAGAAAGGTTGAGGCAAATGGGTAGAATTTTTAGTCAAGAGTTATATGGTCCAGATGGAAAGTATTTAAATTTATCAAAATATAATATCATTTATGTAGTTAGGCAAATGGTTAAGGAGAAATTGTGTAAGACTCCTGTTGATGCTCTCCAAATGTTAGAGCATCATGACATAGATGTTGACGGCTTACTCGAAAGAGCGGTCAATGGAACTATGCCAGAGGTAAGTACTACTGATGACGAAACAGAAGACCAAACAAGAGGCAGTGAAGAAGAAGTTCAAAGACTTTCCGGGCAACCTGATCAAAGTAAAGGTTCTTGAAGACGAAATTGATTACGCCAAAAGTCAACTTCAACCACACGATACCGGACACATACATACTGCAATAAGTTGGATGGAAGATCGTCTAAATGAACTAAAGGGGATTTATGACAGATGATAGATCAGAAGATGCAACATACGAAAACGAAGGTAGCACAGTAACTATACCTTTGAAAGATTATGACAAGCTACGTGAACGTCAAAGTTATATTACAGACAAACAGTTAATTTCTGTAATTGATAAGATAGAAGAACTTGTTAGAGCATTGAGAAAGCATATTGTTAGAACAGACTTTGATTAATCTTATAAGCCGCTTTAGCTCAGTTGGTAGAGCAACTGATTTGTAATCAGTAGGTCCGCGGTTCGAATCCGTGAAGCGGCACCATTTTTGAGAGTACTATGGATAAACAAACAAAAGAATTTTACGAAGCACACAAAGACAAAGGTTTTAGGTACGAGCCTATTGCTTCTGATGTAAACCCAAAGATGGGATATGAAGTAGGCAAGTGGGTAGTACAACAATTATTAGATAACAAGATAGGTTGGGTTGAATTAGATTTAAAAAGTGTTAATCCACCAGACTACGAAGACTTTGGTTTTAATTTTAAGATTAGATTAGAAACAGACAGAGTTGTTCAGCACACAAAACAATTACCAATAGGTGACGTTAAAGGTGTCACAGTTTATAATAACAAGTGGAATCAACTTGATGGTGCTGACATGACAGAAACAGCACAATGGTGGTTTGATAATAGTGCTTGTGATACACTTGTGAAAGTTAACTATTGGCGTTTAGAACCAAATGGATATGTACAACCACATAACTTTAACATAGTAGAACCAACTGACAATGTTGATACATTAGATTTAATTGCTTGGCCAATACCATTAATGATATGTATGGAAGAGCCAGGACTGGATTGCCATACCGTTGTTGAAGACTTTGGTATAGTACCATCACAGTTGGGTAAGGTGTATCTTATTAATCCTAACAAGCAACGTTGCATAGTAAACACAGGTAATTCACCAAGCACAAGACAGTTTGCATACGTTAGAGCAGGAATACAGTATCAAAGATTTATGGATCTACTTACTAGAAGCTACCACAGACACTTAATGATACAGGAAAAAAATGATAACAATCAAGGATAACTTTCTAGCACAGGATACAATAGATTCTATTGCAACTGAGATTAAAGAAAAGATACAGTCAACAGAAGCTTGTTGGTCAACTAGCCATAGTTGGGAAGGTATTGTAGTAGAAGGTTCTAATAGTGCTAACATGAGTACACTACGCAATAGTGTTATTGATGTTAAGAAAGCATTTGTAAATCTAAATCCATTTTATAGTGATCTAAAGTTTGAAGCATACATTTATCTATGGAATAGAAACAGTATGTTAGATTGGCATGATGACTCAGGTTATATTGCTAGTGGTACAATATATCTCAATCAACATTGGGACGCAAGTGATGGTGGATTGTTTTTATGGAAGGACGGTGATACCATTCGAGCAGAAGAACCTAAGTTCAATAGATTGATCTTAAATGATAATAGACAAAGTCCTACATTACATAGTGTAACTGCAATCACTCCTTGGGCAAAACAAACAAGAGTAACAGTACAAGTAAGGATCAAATAATGTACATACTGACACCCCCGCAACACAGAGAGAATCCATTACCAGAGTATCGTGTAGAGAACTGGGGATTGACTGACGAGATAGTAAACGACTTACACAAATGGGTAAAGGAACAGAATCCGTTACAAAAGGCCGGGTATGTACAAGAAGGTACAAACGAACACGATGATGAGCTACGTTCAACAGACATAAGTTGGATTGACACAAATACCAATCCTCAACTTTATAACTTATTGGGCGGAGTTATACATCATGCAAACGACTTTCATTTTAAATATTCTATCACATATTTGGAAACACTCCAATATAGTGTTTACGATGCAGACAAGAAAGGTCATTACTCCATGCACTCAGATGCAGGGTTCAAAGGAGTTAATAATGACAGTAGAAAGATTTCATTTAGTTGTTTACTGAATGACCCAAGCGAGTTTGAAGGAGGCGACTTGACACTTATGCCAGACTCGATTGGTTACCCAATCCAATTAAAGAAATATGAGATATGTTTCTTTCCTAGTTGGATGCCTCACAAGGTTGTCCCTGTAACAAAAGGTACTCGTATAAGTTTAGTTGGTTGGGTTCATGGCCCCGATTTTGTTTAATTGGTAAACAAACACTTGACTTTATTAGATTTTTTTGTTATAATACATACTGTATTTGAAACTTAATTAAGGAGATGTTATGAAAAATACAATTCAAGATAGTGTATTGACTGCACTTAAAAACGGTCAGGAACTAACTTCAGCTCAAATTTCAAGCAAATTTAAAGCTGGTAATCCACAAGCGGTTATTCAAAGTTTAAGATTCGCAGGTTACCCTGTATACTTAAACACAACAAAAACTGGTGCTAGAAAGTACAGATTAGGTTCTGCCTCTAGAGCAGTTGTTGCCGCTGGTTACAAAGCTATGGCAAAAGGTTTAGTATCTAACTAAGACCTGAGCAACGGTTTACACTAAAAGGCGAGCTTTCGAGCTTGCCTTTTTTTGTGGCTAAATATTCTGTAATGAAAATGGCACTGACGATAGTAATCTCTTTCGTTCTAGTGTTCGCGACAGGTTGTGTCAAAAGAATAGACTGTGACGTTGAACCTGATATAGATGTAAAGACCATACACGAACCCACCCTTAAAGAACTACGTGATAAAGTTATACCAAAAGCTGAAGTTGCCTGCAGATTCTAATTGACAAAACCAAAATAATAAACTATAATAGTAGAACGGACCCATAGCTCAGCTGGATAGAGCGCCAGTTTGCGGAACTGGAGGCCAGGAGTTCGAATCTCTTTGGGTCCGCCAAAAAAAGACTTGACAAATGAAAATATTGATTATATAATGTATATAATAATTAAAGAGAGGCACAAATGAGAACACAACCACAGGCAATCATAGAAAAACTAGAAGCAGACAATTCACGTCTTGCTAAAGAATCAATACTTTTAGACGCAATGAACGAAGGACTAGATGAGTTCTTTGAAGGTGTTAAAATGGCACTTGATCCATTACACACATTTGGCGTAAAGCAAGTTCCAACAAAGGACACAGTAATTAGTGGACAAGGTTGTGAATGGAAGATATTCGTAGAACTTGCAGATAAACTTAACAAAAGAGAATTAACTGGTCATGCGGCCAGAGATGCTATTGAACTTGTAATGAGTTCAGCGACAGCAGAACAATGGAATGGTTTTTACAGACGTATCCTTATTAAGGATTTACGTTGTGGTGTAAGTGAAAAGACAGTAAACAATGTTGCAAAGAAAAATGGCTTTGACAAATACATGATTCCTGTGTTCACTTGCCAACTTGCACACGATTCAGCTAACCATGAAAAGAAGATGGTTGGGCCAAAACAAATAGAAATTAAACTTGATGGTGTTAGAGTACTAACAGTTATCAAAGATGGTAAGGTAGAAATGTTTAGCAGAAATGGTAAGCAGTTTCATAACTTTGGACACATCATTGCAGAGATAGAAGCAGTATTAAAAGAAAAGCCTGCTCCATATGATCTAGTATTAGACGGAGAGGTAATGAGTGCTAACTTCCAAGACCTTATGAAACAGGTACACAGAAAGAGTGGTGGTGTTGCCAAAGATGCAGTACTACACTTATTTGATATGATTCCTTTAGACAAGTTCTTAGAAGGAAAGTATGAAGTAGAACAATCAAAAAGAAGTCAATATGTATGGCATTGGGTAGAAGCTAATAAAGACGCCTTAGAGCACGTACAAGCACTGGACTGGGAAGATGTAGACCTAAGTAGCCCTGAAGGTCAAGATCGCTTTGTAGAGCTTAATAAAGCGGCTGTAGACGGTGGATACGAAGGGGTTATGATCAAAGATCAACAAGCAGTATATGAATGTAAGCGATCTCATGCTTGGTTAAAAGCCAAACCATTCATTGAAGTTACATTGAAAGTAGTCGCAGTTGAAGAAGGAACTGGACGAAACGAAGGTAGACTTGGCGCAATCATTGTAGAAGGAGAAGACGATGGATACAATTATCACCTTAACTGTGGAAGTGGTTTCACTGACAGTCAACGTGATCAGTTCTGGACTGACCGTGCTAACCTCATTGGTTCTTTAGTAGAAATAAGAGCTGACGCAAGAACACAATCACAAGATTCCGACACGTATAGTTTACGTTTTCCTAGATTTAAAACATTTAGATCAGACGAAAATGGCGAAAAAATATAATTTTAAAAGTCATTTTTAGTAGACTTTTTTATTTTTTGCTATATAGTAACTGTGTTAGACATATTTTTGCAGGAGATTGAAGATTGGCTATATCACTTTTAAAAGGTGCTCGTAAAAAGAGAAAGACTACGAGACGGGTAAGTCAAAAGAACCATGAGCCGGATATTTCAAAGGCAAGTGAACTTGATGGACCGACCTTTGGACGACTAAAGGATAGTTGTTATAACTACTATAGGTTGGAGTTTAAAGGTGCTGACTACAAAAGATGGATTCTTGAGTATTGTAAGGATAAGCCTGAATGGAAGAAACACATAAAGGCTATAGGAAAGAATCCGGAATGGCGTTTTGGGTGTACACTTGGTACAAGTTGTAGACTATTGAACAAAGGCTTTCCGTCATATCACAAACCTTACGCAGACCACTGGTTAGAACTTCCAGGTACAATGGGAGAAATCAAACCAATGGAACATTTTATAGATAAACATTTAAACGAACTCGTTGAAACGGGAAGTAAAGTGATTGAAGAAGTAAAGATAAAGGAAGAAAAAGAAAAGCAACTTGAAGCTAGAAAGCCAAGCATACAAGAACGTATCGCATCGCAGTCTTTGTTAATGATGGGTGCGGTAGATGATTGGTTAGACACTTGGAGTGAGAACCCTGCAAAGTTTGATCCTAAAGGATTTAGAATTAGCAAACATCTAAATGATGTAAAATGCACACAGGCTCATGCACGTAGAATCAAAGAGTGGTACACAGACGAGATAGCAGAATTTACAGAAGTACTACAACCACCAAGCAAAGCTCAACGTGAACAGATGCCTGAAAAAGAACGTGATTGGGCAGAGCAGTTAATTGAAGCATACGCAGACTACGATAAGAAACACATCAAGAAGTACTTAGAAGCACTAACATTGTTCATGGGTGCCTGTGATATAATCATTGACACAGCCAAGGCAAACAGAAAGCCACGTAAACGTATTCGTAGCAAAGAAAAAATGGTTGCTAAATTAAGGTTCAAAGTTAATGATGAGAAGTTCCAGTTAGCTAGTATCAATCCACAAGAGATCATAGGTGCTGAAGAGCTTTGGGTATTCAACATTAAAACACGTAAGCTAGGTAGGTATATCGCTAGTAGCAAAGATCCGCTACATCAACGTAGAGAAGGCACAGGACTGGGTGTTAAAGGTACTACGATTACAGGCTTTAGCACAGACGAATCCATACAAAAAACACTACGTAAACCAGAAGAAAAGCTGAAAGAGTTTAAAGATGCTGGCAAAATCAAGATCAAGAAGTTCTTGGACGAAATCAATGCAGTAGACATCAAGCTCAATGGTCGTATCAATCCTGATACAATTTTACTTAAAACAATAGATTAAATCAAACAATATAAGTTTGATAAATACTTACATGAGCACACATGATATCCAAGATTCTGAATTAAAAGCAGTAAAAGACGGGCTAGAACAATTAGGACGGTCTATCGAAACTATTGCGAAACGTGAATTACCTAAGCCTGAATTCCTTAATAATGAGATCAGTGGTGACAAAATCCACGGTGGCACTATTACAGAATTTAGTACAATGGGTATACAAGACAGAGCTACATCACTTCAGTTAGTAATTGAAAACGATCTTGTAAGCACAGACAAGTTAAAAGTTGGATTACTTAAGAATAGTGTTAAGGTGGAAGAAGACCTTACAGTAGCAGGGACTATCAAGGCCGCTAAACTTGAAGTAAATGAAGTTAAAGCGGATGTACGTAATGACAGAACAAGCCCATTAAACTTTGATTGTGAAAACGAATCACCTTATGGAAAAGGTTTGATGTGGACAGGATCAGGGCATACTAAACAATTAGTCATGCAAGGTAATCCTGATAGGATTTGGTCAAGTGAGATCATAGATACTCATGGTGAGTATAGAATAGGAAACATAACAGTACTTTCTGCAAACGAACTAGGATCAGATGTTACTAAATCTAGTTTGACTGAAGTAGGTACATTAAGAAACCTTAGAACAGAGGGAAATTTTGTATTAGATCAGTTTATATTTTATGACGGTGATGGTATGCGTTTGGGCATTGGCTCTGAAGCACCTAACGGTCAATTAAGTGTAGCTGGTAACGAAGTAGAATTTGTCGTTGATCCAGGTTATGACACAGTAAAGGTTGGAGCATTTACAACAAGTGATGTAGAGCTTATTACTGATGATCAAACTAGAATCAAACTTAAAGCAAACAATCGTATAGAAGTTGGTACTGATGCTGATACTATTACTACTGTAAAAGGTAAACTAGGAATAGGTGTTAATAATCCGGATGTTTGTTTTAGTACGAGCGGTCCGTTCAAATTTGAAAATAAGAAGTTTGAAGTAGGATCAGACGTACCACAATCAGGCAACTACAAACGTGGAGATATAGTTTGGAACAGCACTCCGAGTCCAACAGGATTCGTAGGTTGGGTTTGCATACAGGATGGCACCCCAGGAGAGTGGAAACCGTTTGGCCAAATAGGAGCCTGAAAATGCTAAGACACATTAAGTTTTGGCAATGGCTAGGCAGACTGGCTCCGATGGTTGCACTACTAGGGTTATGTTTAACTCTTTGGTTAGGTCCTGATACTTGGTCCGACATAGTAATCATAGCAATAGCAGTAATATTTGGTTTAATAGCATTTGCTTGGTGGTGGTGGGTAATCTTTGCTGTCAAAAATTTGACGGATATGTTAAGACAGAGTCAGGAAGATTTCATAAAAGTTATCAAAGAAATAGGTGACTTGAAAACTGAGATATCAAAAGGCAGAAGAGCTAGTCGTAGAGCAGACATTCCACCCGAAAAAGACCTTAACAATCATATAGATTAATTTTTAGGTTCGTTGTACTCAGCTGTTGGCTTAGGCAGAGGCGGAGTATTATTGTGTTTTTGTATCATCTCACTATCATCTCCCTCTGGCATTGTACCATCTGGTTGTCGAAGTTTTTCTTTATCCTGATCCAAGTGTTAAATCCCCTCTTGCGTCATAGTATTGTGACAAGCTCATATTGATAGTTTGTCGTTTTATGTTCTGGTTGCCTTTAGCGGCAGTGGTCAATTCATCTGATTTAAATTTTGCAAAGTTGTAATTTGAATGTCCTTGAATCGCACTAGCGGCCGTGTTTGTATGTGCAGTACCGCCTGTACCACCTTGATTGTATCCGTATCTATAATACTCTGGTTCTATTCTTAATATTCCAGGTAGATAGTAACGAAAGTCTATTGAGTCAGCATTAACGTCACAGTACAAATATGGATAGTCTTCTCCTGTATCTAAGATGTCATGAAAGTATGCTTCTGTATCAGTTTTGATCTTGTTCAGTGCATCTGTTTGACTTGACCCATCTTCAAAGATATAGTTGTAGAATCCTAGGTTTTGTTCAGTACCACTACCAACAGGTGTCCAATGAAATGTTATTCTAAGCCATGTTGGAAATCCATAGTTCTGTCTATTGAATGCTTCAAAGCAACCTGTTGGATTTCCTCCACTTAAAGCCGTGTGTGAGTTTGTAAATTGGTTTGAACTATCTGCCCATAGCAGGCTTGGTAATCTGTTTTTTGATCCTGCTGGGAAACCAGTTGAATCTGACATTGTATATTTGTAAAACAATATATAATCACCAGTGCTATTCGTTAACGTACCGTTAAGTGTTGCCATGCTGTTTGTCATTTGTAACGTTATGTTTTCTGTGGTACCTAAATAATTAGGAGTACGTGCTACGTTATAACCTGCCGTGTTAGCAATTAGGTTTGTTACTGTAACTGCATCATTGTTGGAACCTGATATAAACACACCTGATCCGTTTGTGTAACCAGTGTTGTTTGTCCATGCAATATTTCTAAAATTATCAAATGTAAATTGTTTTGTAGAACTGTTCCAAGTAGCGTCATATACAATAAAATAAAGATAGTGCCAAGTACCTCCTGCGGCTACTGTTGGTAATGCAGTACACACATGGGTAAAGTCTATACTTCCACCATTAGGAACAATAACTCCGTTGTCTGTATCTAAGATGTTGCTCATAGAAGTAATCTTTGTGTTAACGGATCCTCCTACAAACCCTCCTACATCTGAAAAGCTAAATCTTGCCTTACCGTAAAGGTAGTCAACTGCCGTTGCAGTATTTCCCGGGTCTTGAACAATCTGAATCTCTACTGCCGTTGAAGCAGTTGTGTTATCTGATTTTAAATATCCATTTACTACTCCATTTGTGCTAGAAGTAAAGCCTGCATCTGAACCATCTATTATCATCATGCTACTGCTACCTGCACCGTTATTAGTAACACCGTTGGTAATTAGATTGTTGTTGCCTGGTGTTGTGGTTGAACTAAAATACAAGTTACCATCATTCCAGCCATTTGCTGTTGTAGGATCCTTAAGAAGTAATACTAACTTTGAATCAGTGTTTATGTTAATAAAGTCTACGTCAACGCCACTGAGTTGTAATTTATTATTGCTAGAATTATAAGTTACATAGAATATTTGGTAGTTAGGTCCGCCACTGGTTCTAGCAGAGTTGTGATTTGATGCTCTGAATTCTGATAATGATATAGGATTAGATCCTCCGAATTCTGCTTGGAGGTCTGCAAAACTTATCTGTCCACTGCTAGGTAGTGCCATCTTTTACCCCTTGGATTTCAATTCGTTTACTTCTTTTCTTAGTTCTTTGATTGCTTCTACCAATAGTCCTACTAACTTATCGTATTGTACACCTAGGTATCCATCTTTTTTCTCACGCACTACTTCTGGTAATACCTGTAGCACGTCTTGAGCAATTAATCCTGTGTCTTGTTTCTTAATGAAGTATCCATCTTCTCCACCACGTTCTTCAATGTAAGAGTCGCACCAATCAAACCTTACACCTTTTAACTTGGCTACCCTGTCTAGTGCATTTGGAATGTTGGTAATATTTTCTTTTAGTCTGCTGTCTGATGAATAGTAACCTGTGATGTTATCAGTTGCTCTGATCTCTCCAGCAGTTCCTGAAGCGGCAGTTCCTATTCCTAAACTTCCCATTTGTACGTTGTCATCATTGTCAACGCCTAGTAATTTACGTTGTGAACCTGCGGCATTACCAACGTTTGTAGCACCTAATAAGTTTCTTCCTATTGTACCTAGTGTAAATGTACCAGCAGTACCTGAACCTGTAAAATATATTCCTGTGTCAGCCGCGGAAGTTAATCCTGCTATTGCAGTTAAGTTTGAATTTAATTGTTGAACATCTAATGCTGTTCTGGCGGCTGAGGCTGTTGTTGAATTCGTTCCACCTTTTGCTATAGGAACTGTGTCTAAACCTATGTCGCCTGCCG
>CEOO01109788.1_pt1 | contig 22902 bp, 22 predicted proteins | sample 530321 | NCBI WGS metagenome assembly CEOO01 (sample SAMEA2619927, study PRJEB7988) | marine metagenome | biome: marine biome (ENVO:00000447); feature: surface water layer (ENVO:00002042); material: "saline water (ENVO:00002010), including plankton (ENVO:xxxxxxxx)" | depth 5 m
GACACTGCTCTTATAACACTTGGCAATAAAAAAAATGATAAATTTAATATAATCGGTGACTTATCATTGGATTTTGTTAGGCAAGATAATGTAAGGGAATGTGAGGTTATTTGTGAAAGTGCAACTATAAAGTGGCTCCCGCTCGAATCAAGGATTATTGTTGCTGACTCAAAGAAAAAGAAAGTAATAAATTTTAAAAATGATACTATTGAACGCACTTATACCAAGCAATTGGATTCTTTTTTTAATTCTATAATTAATGATAAATCTCCACTTTATGATCTTGATGAAGGAATAAAAACCTTAAAACTTATTACGGAATTGTATGACAATTAATAAACATTTAAAAAATATTGCGTTTATATTCGCAAGAAAAGATTCTAAAGGTTTAAAAAATAAAAATATAAAAAATTTGCATGGCAAACCTTTAATTGCATGGACGATTGAAACAGCTAAAAAGTCAAAACTTATTGATAAAGTTTATGTTTCTACTGATTGTGAAAATATTGCTGATATAGCAAAACAATATGGGGCAGTTGTACCATTTATTAGACCTAGAAGTCTGGCAAAGGATAATACCCCTGAATTAATGGCATGGCAGCATGCAATTGATTTTATGTATAAAGAGATGAATATTACATTTGATAATTTTATTTCACTACCATGTACTTCCCCCTTAAGGCATGTGGATGATATTGATAATGCAATTAAAGCTTTTTATAAACAAAAACCAGATTTGCTTATATCAGTAACTGAGTCTAATAGGAATCCATATTTCAATATGGTTTCAAAGGATGAGTATGGTTTTTGTAAAAGAGTTATAGAACCAGATGAAGTAGTACATAATAGGCAAAATGCAAAGAAAGTATGGGATATTACGACAGTTATATATATATCAAATCGAGAATATATAATGAGTTCACATGATATTCTATCGGGTAAGGTATTTGCTTTTAATATTCCATGTGAAAGATCACTAGATATTGATACCGAGCTTGATTTTAAGTATGCAGAATACTTGATAAAAAATGCAAAAGGGTAATTATGGAAATCAAAGATAAGAATCAATACGATTTAACATCAAAAGTAATTCTCCTTACCGGAGCAGCCGGTATTTTAGGTGAAAAAATAGCTTTTGCATATGCTGAACAAGGAGCTGAATTAATTCTCACTGATTTAAACTATAACAAATTAAAAAATATTACTAAAAAAATAAATCAAAGCTTTGGGGTAGATTGCAAATGTATCAAAGCTAATTTAACCATTGAAAAAGATGTCATTGAGGTTAAAAAATATATAAAAAAAAATTATAAGAAATTAGACGTTCTTTATAGCAATGCCGCTGGTAAGACAAAGAACTTGGATGATTTTTTTGATAATTACGAAGACTATAGCTATGAGACGTGGAAAGAAATAATGAATGTAAATCTAGATTCAATGTTTTTAGTAACTAAACATATAGGATCTTTGCTGAAAGATAATGTAAATGGTGGAAGTGTTATATTAACTTCTTCTATTTATGGATGTATCGCTCCAGATCAACGTATTTACAAGGATTCCCTTTATAACGGAGTAACCATAAATAGTCCAGCTGTCTATTCAGCAAGTAAGGCTGGTGTAATTGGCCTTATGAAGTTTCTTTCATCCTATTGGGGTAAAAGTAATATAAGAGTAAATTCAATAAGCCCTGGTGGTGTTGAAAGTGGTCAAAATAAAAAATTTATAAATAATTATTCTAAACGAGTTCCGCTGGGTAAAATGGCTGATTCAAATGATATTACTGGCATATCAGTTTTTTTAGCCTCAGATGCTTCTAATTATTTTTCTGGTCATAATTTTGTTATGGATGGTGGGTTATCAGTTTGGTAAGTGAAAGCTTTAATAAAGACTATACCAGCTACTGGAAAGAAGCAGTTAATAAATCAATTGATGGAACTGTAATAGCTGATAAATCAATCGCAAAGATCTTTATGGACAAAATTAATATTGGAAGAGATATAACTTCATTAGATCTTGGCTGCAGTTTTGGAAGAATGTATGATTTATTAGATTTGTACTCATCGGAAGTACATGGTGTTGATGTAGATAAATATGCAATAGAGGAAGCAAAAAAATATAATTATAAAAGCCTACATGTTTCAAGCGCCGCAAAAACAAGTTATTCGAATGATACTTTCCATTTAATTTTTTGTTGGGCCGTTTTTGAAGTGCTTGATCACGTAAAAACTTTAATAGAAATGAATAGACTTTTATCTATGGGTGGTCATGTTGTTTTAACAGCAAAAAATGATTCTTATTCCAAAGACGATTTGTTGGCATTTACGGCCGAAAAAAATGCATTTTTAAAAGATTTTCCAAATTCATTTATCAATCTTCCATCTATGATTAATAGCTTACATTTTTTTGGATTTGCAACTGAAAAATTATATATTTTCAAGAAAAGAGGTGATATGGGTTTGGCAAAATATATTGAAATCAATAGTTTTGATTTAAATGAAATTCAAGGATATGAGTTTTTACTTATACTTAAAAAAAATAAAAATATTAGAAACTCAATACAGGAAATTAACTTCTCTTCTAAGTTCTCAAAAACATCAAAAAAGATTGCAATGAATAAGGGATACAGCTCAGCAGATAAATTATTTAGGTCAATTGGATATGAATAATACTAAAGTAAAAAGCTCTATACTTTATATTGTTCATTGTATCGATACGGAAGGTCCATTATACGAATCTATACCTGAAACTATTAAGAGATTTAATGAGATATATGGAAAAAATTTAAAACCAACTGCAGATAATTTAAAAAAAATACAAAATTTAGAAATTAATTTAAATGGTAAGGAGGCATCAGCTGCAAAATGCTTTTCACCTCATCTTCTAAAATACAATGAAAATTGGGAAGAAGTTGATCAAATGCTTGATAAAATATTATCAGCAAAATTTAGAGAGTCATTAATAGATGATTTTGGAGGAAGTTGGGTTTATTCTTGGCATTGCCTAGATCATTTAGGATTTAAAAAAAATCCTAGAAAAAAATCTATAGGTTATGGAAAAATTTATAAACATTATAAAAGCAAACTTAAAGAAACCAAATCCATAAGGGATGAAATTAATTGGCATTTTCATCCTTTGTCAATAAAACGTGAACCATTGGCAGCAGCAACCTCATATAATAATAATTTTGATCTACTCAATTATGTACTTGCAAGAAGAATAATTGATGATGATTATTTCCCAACAGTTAATCGTCCTGGATTTCACTCCGAGAGAACTGATTCTAATGTATTTCTAGAATCATGGATCCCTTTTGATTACGCAAATCAATTTTATGAATATGACGATGACCAGCCTGATATGGCTAATCACAGATTTGGTGATTGGAGCAGAGCACCAAAAACATGGCGAGGTTATAATCCAAGTTTTCATGATTATCAAACTCCTGGTAATTTTAACAGGTTAATTTTCAGATGCCTCAATATTGGGACAAGAATAAGGTGCATAAAAGCAAGTCATATTGATGAAGCATTTCTAGAGGCAAAAAATGAAGGATCAGCAATTTTATCGTTTGCAAATCATGATTATAGGGATATGACGAATGATTTAAATGAGCTTAAAAATATCATTAGCCAAATTCGAATAAAATATCCTGATGTCAAAATTTGCTTTGCAGGTGCGGAGGAGGCAGCAATCAAACATTTGAATTATGAAGAAAAGGATAAACTAGATATAGCATTATCGATTAATAAGAATATTATTACAGTTGAAATAAAATCGGGTGAAATTTTTGGATCTCAACCATTTTTGGCAATTAAAGATAAAAAGAATAATTATTATCATGATAATTTTGATGTTGTCATTAATAGAAAAAAGTGGATTTATGTATTAGACAATCAAACAATAAACAAGAAAAGCATAAAAACCATAGCAATTGGTTCAGCTGGAAAATATGGTAAGTATGTTACAAAAAAAATTGAATTATCATGAATTTTGTAAACTCTTGTTTATCTCATTTATCCAAAAAAACTTTAACTAGGAACTCTAAATTTAAGCATTCTGAAATAAATAATAAGTGCTTTATTATAGGTAATGGCGATTCATTAAAATATTACAACCTTAAAAATTTTTCTGTTTTACCCTCAATAGGGTGTAACTCACTTTTTTTTCACAATCATTTTAAGAATATTAATTGTAAATATTATTTTATTCCTGCGCCTTATATGTTTTATCCATTACGAAAATTTTATAATAAAATATATAGGAATTATTTTTCAAAGCTATATAAAGATCAGATATTAAAAAATCCCTCAACAAATTTTTTTATAAATTTAGCAGATAGACCTTTTTTTAAATATAAAAATACATATTATTGCCATCATTTTCAATCGAGAAGATCATTTGATCTTGATGGATCATTTAGTTACCTCAATTCATCTTTACACTCTATGATTGCAGGGGCTATTTATTTTGGTTTTGATGAGGTGATTTTAGTTGGTTGCGACTATATATTTAACCCTCCAAGTTCAGGACATTTTTTTGAAAGAGCCTCTGGAGCTCCTATTTCTAACATTGGAAACCTATTAACATCAATTCAAGAAGAATTTGGACATAAGATTAATATTAAATGTATGGTGCATAAAGATATAAAATCTAAAATTGATTATGTAAGTTATGAGTCTTTTTTTAATGAAAAAATAATTGATCAAAAAAATAGTGAAATTGTGAATGAAGATATATTACTAAAACTTAACAAAATGTTTTACAAAACAATGTGATGAAAAAAATTTTTTATATTAGCTTAGAACCAATAAATGAAAGATTTATTAAATCTTACTTCGTCAGAGACCTTATTGACGTTAAGTGCAATATAAATTACATATATTTTAATAATTCTAAGAGTAAAAAAATGAATAATGAAAAAATAAATACTATTAGTTTTTTTGATATTTCTAACATTAAAGAGCTATCTTTGTTTATAAAAAATAATAATGTAACTACCAATTTTATAGTTTTACTGTTTCTTCCTTACGATAATATTACTAAAAATATTTATCAATTATTTTGTAAGTCAAAGATGAAATTAATTCATTTTGATTGGGGATCCTTTCCTATTTCAAGGTCTTCATATAATAATAAAATTCTCCTTTTTCTGTTAAATCAACTAATTTTAGATTTTTTTAAAATTTTTTACAGTAAATTATTATTTAGAAAATGTTTTCCTATTGATTTTTTGTTTTTTACTGGATCATCGCCAAGAACTCTCCATTTATTGAAGCCAATCAATAAGATAAATATTGATTTTTTTGACACTGTAACATTTAAAAATATTAAAAAGAAAAATAATAATCTTAAAAGAGAATATGCTGTCTTTTTAGATGTAAATATGACAAATCACCCAGATTTTGATCTATTAAATATTAGGAAAATTAACCCAATTTATTATTATAAAAATATTAACGAATTTTTTGAATATATAGAAAAAAAATATAATATTGATATAGTTATTGCAGCGCACCCAACACTTCAAGTTTCTGAATACAAAAAATATAATAATAGAAAAGTTGTAAAATCTAACACAGCTGCGCTTGTTTCAAGTTCTAAATTTGTTATATCACATCATAGCACCTCCATATCCTTTGCATTGCTTGCTTATAAACCAATAGTATTTATTTATAACAACCATATTGCGCATTATTTAAGAAAAAACATCTTTAAATCTATACTAGGCCAAGCATATGCACTTAAACAACCAATCATTAATATTTCCTTTCGTAAGGAGTTTGAAGATTTCTCATTGGATTTTAACGAAGAGCGTTATAGAAAATTTTTAAAAAAATATATATACACTGGAAAATCATTTTCTCAGCCATCTAAAACTTTTTTATCTAATTTAAATTATTAATTATGAATATTCTAATTATGACTGAAATTTATGATAGTGGAGGTATAGATACATTTATTATAAATTTAATAAATAATTGGCCAAATGAAACAGATACTTTTACATTAATTACTAATAGTAATTATCCTGGACTTAAAAATATTAAAAAAAGATCATTACGGAAGCTATCTTATCTAAACTACAATACAAAAGAAATTACATATAGTTCTTCAAAAAATATTTTTTCGAAAATCTATAAAAATTTTTGCTACCCGTTATTTTTATTTAAAGACATTTTTCTTTTTTTAATTTTATTTAAAGATATTAAATACAATAGAATTTTAGTAATTAACGGAGGTTACCCTGGAGGTAACAAATGCAGAGCGGCATCAATTGCTTCTAAAATTATTAATCCTAAAGCCTTTAATGTACATAATATTCATAATTTAGCACTGAAGAAGAACTTTTTCTCATTTATACAAGAATCCATTATTGATTTTTTTCTAACTTGTGCAGTAGATAAATTTGTAACGGTATCTAAATCAGCCGCTAAGTCATTTAGTGATTCATCAAGGCTATATAATTCAAAAGTTAGTTATATTTATAATGGGGTTGACAGTAAAAAGATAACTAATAAAAACAATATAAAGCTTTTAAAACAAATAGGAATTAATAAAAATGATAAATTATGTTTGATGTTAGCTACTTATGAAAAGAGAAAAGGACATGATTTTTTATTGAATGCTTTTTTAGAAGTTAGCAAAAAAATTCCAAACTCTAAACTCTTAATTTCTGGTTTTGGATCAAAAGATGAGAAAAAACATATTAGGAGCTTAATTTCTTCTTTAAAATTGTCAAAATCAGTTTTTTTAACTGATTTTCAAGAGGATATTGATACTTTAATAAATAGATCGTCCGTTGTAATATTGCCTTCTCAAAGACTTGAGTCGTTTGGTTATGTTTTAATTGAAGCAATGTTGAGAAAAAAACCAACAATTGGAACAAATATTGGAGGTATACCAGAAGTAATTAAGAATAATTCAACAGGTTATATTATAGATAAGTCGGATGTTAGTATGCTTTCTGAAAAAATTATAACCATTTTATCAGATCCAAAAATTGCTTACATGTTCGGTATTGAGGGTAATAAGTATTATTTAAAAAATTTTACTGCAAAGAAAATGAGTGAAAATTACTATAAATTACTAAAATAAATATGGAAATAAAATCCTATCATTTTTATTCAGGAAACAATAACTTAAAAGAATTTTTTATTTTTATTAGATTTCTTTTTTATAGTTTTTTTTATCCAAATCATAATTTGGAAAAGAATTTAACAAAGTTATTTAATAGCTACCTTGGCTCCAAAGATACTTTATTTTTTGCGTCAGGAAGAATGGCTTTATTTTCAATATTAAAGTCGCTAGATATTGGTGAAGGCGATGAAGTTATAATTCCAGCTTATACTTGTGTAGTTGTTCCAAATGCTATTATCTATAGATCCGCTAAGCCAATTTACGTTGATATAAATTTATCTGATTTTAATCTAGACGTAAAACAAATAGAAAAACTAATAACAAAAAAAACTAAAGCAATTTATGCTCAACATACCTTTGGCAACAAATGTAACATGAAGCAATTAAGGAACATTGCAAATAAATATGGCCTTTTTCTTATTGAAGACTCTGCACATCTTGTTGAAAAAGATCAAATTTTAAAATCTGATGCAGATGTTACTTTTTATTCAACTGATCGATCTAAAATATTAAATACATATTTGGGTGGCTTTGTAGCTTCAAATAATACTGAAATTATCAATAAACTTAAAAAAAATTATAAGGAAGTCCCTAGGGCGCCAAAAAAGATAGCATGGCACATATATTTTAGTTATATATTAGAGTTCATCCTTTTAAGTAAATATATTTACTTTTTTGGGAGATATATTCATGCTTTTTTAGCCAAAATGAAGATAATTTTTTTCTTCAAGGATGAGCTAAAGCTGACTATACCTTCAAGCTATCCATATCCATGCAAAATGCCATCTGGAGTAATGTTTTTGTTATGCAATCAATTAAAAAATATTGATAAAAATTTAAGTCACAGGAAGAAAATTTCTTCATACTTATTCAGTCAATTAACAGGTAGAATGATGAGTAATCATAAATCATGTTCCCTTTTGAGATATTCTATTTTGATTAAAGACAGATCAAAGATGATGAAAATTTTTGGTAAAATTGATTTTAATATTTGGTTCTTAAGTGTTACTGAGGGTAGGTATTCAAATTATGATGAAGTTAATTATATTGAAGGTTCATGTCCAAATGCAGAATATGCAACAAAGCATATAATTAATTTCCCCACTCATTTACAAATAGATATTTCTTATTTAGAGAAAATATTTTCCAAAAATAAGAAACTCATTAAAAATTTATTATATTAAACATAATGATTGATTCACTTAAAAAATTTAAGAATAAAAGAGTCTTTATAACTGGTAACACTGGATTTAAAGGATCTTGGCTTTCATATTGGCTAAATCTATATGGAGCAAAAGTATATGGATTTGCAGATGAGATTCCTTCTAAACCTTCATTCTATGAAGCTTTGTCTTTAAAAGCTGACATTACTCAAGTTTGGGGAGATATTAGGGATTTTAACTTTCTAAGCAAGACTATTGATAGCATTAAACCAGATTTTATTTTTCATTTAGCTGCACAGTCTCTTGTTGCTAAATCATATGAGGACCCAGCATTAACTTTTAGTACAAATTTTAATGGTACTTTAAATTTACTGGAAATTGCCAGGAAATACACGTTAAAGCTTAATATGGTTATCATTACAAGTGATAAATCCTACAAAAATATTGAGCAATTATGGGGCTACAAAGAAAACGATATAATTGGTGGTTTTGATCCGTATAGTGCATCTAAATCTGCTACTGAAATGTTAATCTCAGGATATTTTAATTCGTATTTTAAAAATCAAAAAAAAATAAAAATAGCAATAGCAAGAGCCGGAAACGTTATTGGAGGAGGGGATTGGTCTGAAAATAGAATTGTACCTGATGCAATTCGAGCATGGTCAAAAAATAAAACTCTCAATATAAGAAATCCTAAGTCAACTCGACCCTGGCAACACGTAATGGAGCCTCTTTCCGGATATATTACTCTTGCCAATAACTTAGAAAAAGATCCTACTATAAATGGAGAGGCCTTTAATTTTGGCCCTTCTTCGGATCAAGATTATTCAGTTGAATATTTATTAAAAAAAATGCAAACATATTGGCCAAAAAAAACGTGGAATGTATTATCTGCTAAAAAATTCTATGAATCAGGGTTGTTGAAATTAAACTGTGAAAAAGCTAATTTAATGTTAAATTGGAATTCGGCATTAAATATTGATGAAAATATTGAATTTACTATGAATTGGTATAAAAATTTCTACGAAAAAAATGATATGAGGCTGTTTACCAATGAACAAATAAAATTATATGAAAATATTTTTGAAGAAAGAAATGGTAGATAAATCTTTAGTAAAAAATTTAAATATAATTAAAAATGAAAATGGCGATGTTCTTCATGGCCTTAAGAAAACTGACGATGGATTCAATGGTTTTGGAGAAGTGTATTTTTCAACAGTCTATAAAGGCTCTATAAAGCCCTGGAAGAGGCACTTATCGGCAACTTTAAATCTAATTGTAATAGTTGGCAAAGTTAGATTTGTGCTTATTGAAGAGGTTGATAGAAGTTTAAAAATAAGGGAATTTACAATTAGTAACCCAGATAATTATTGTAGGCTAACAATACCATCTCATACATGGTTTGCTTTTCAAGGCATTGAAGAAAATAATATAATCATGAGTGTTTCAAACCTTATACATGATCCTAATGAAGTAGAAAGAAGAGATTTATCATCCTTTGATTACGATTGGAGCAAAAATTGAAGACTGTAATTTTGGCTGGAGGAAAAGGAACAAGGTTGTCCGACGGTGTGGATAGTATACCTAAACCTATGGTTAGGATAGGGGAGTTACCCATTTTATGCCATATTTTAAATATATATTCAAGCTATGGTTTTAATGACTTTATTTTAGCTTTAGGCTACAAATCAGAATATATAAAGCAATATTTCCTTAACTTTTTATATTTAAATAATGACTTTAGATTAGATTTTGGTAAAAATAAAACCCAAATACTAAGCAATAAGAAATTTAAATGGAATATAGAGTTTATTGATACTGGCATTGAGACACAAACAGGTGGAAGATTACTTAATATAAGAGAATATCTTCATGATGAGACATTTATGCTTACCTATGGTGATGGTCTTGCAAATATTAACTTAAATAATCTAATAAAATTTCATAAAAATCATACCAAAATGGTAACAATTACAGCAGTACGTCCCTCAGCCCGATTTGGTGAGTTAAATCTTGATTCAAAAAATGCAGTGACTTCATTTAAAGAAAAACCCCAAATTAAAGATGGCTGGGTAAATGGGGGATTTTTTGTTTTAAATAAAGATTTTTTAAATTATATTGACGATGAATCAACCATTCTTGAAAAAGAACCACTTGAGCGAATGGTAGCTCAAAAAGATATAGCTGCCTATCAGCACGAAGGATTCTGGCAATGCATGGATACAATAAGGGATAAAGACTATCTCAACCAACTGTGGGATACAAAAAAAGCATTTTGGACACAAAATAATGATTAGATTATCAAAATGTTTCGTATCTAAAGCTGAAAAAAATATTGTAGCCAAAGTTTTTTCTGAGGAACATTTTGGGATGGGCTCTTATGTTGATGTATTTGAAAAGAAATTAAAGAATTTTTTTGGCCGTGAAGTGGTAACTGTTATAAATGGTACATCGGCCTTACTATTGGGTCTTCAAGCATTGGGAGTTAAAAGAGGGGATGAGGTATTAGTCCAATCAATGACTTACCTATCAAGTTTTCAAGCTATTTCAGCTTTAGGTGCAAAACCAATCCCATGCGATATAAATGAAGATTTCACAATATCACTAGAGGATGCTCAAAAAAAAATTTCGAAAAAAACTAAGGCAATAATGCCTGTTCATTACGCTGGGGACCCAGGCGAATTAGATCAAATATATAAGTTTGCTAAAAAAAATAACTTACGTGTTATTGAGGATGCAGCTCATGCTTTTGGATCAATTTACAAAGAAAAGCTATTAGGAAGTATTGGAGATATTGTATGCTTCAGTTTTGATGGAATAAAAAATATTACTTGCGGTGAAGGTGGCTGCATTGTGTCGAGTGATAAAGAAATTATCAATAATATAAAAGATTCGAGATTATTAGGGATTGAAAAAGATTCTGAAAATAGAATACAAGGCAGGCGCTCTTGGAATTTTGATGTTAAAACTCAGGGATGGCGCGCCCATTTGAGCAATATCAATGCAGCTATAGGCATTGAACAATTAAAAAAATTTAAGAAAATTAAAAGTTTAAGACAAGATCTTGCAAAACACTATGATAAAAAAATAAAGTTAGTTGAGGGCTTCAGAAGTATTAATAGGAATTATCGAGATATTGTCCCTCATATTTATCCAATAATACTTGATAATGAAAAAAATCGCGATGAGCTCAGGAAATATTTAGCAAAAAATGACATTGAAACAGGAATCCATTATTTCCCCAATCACCTTCTAACACTTTACGGAAAAGGAAAGTATAAATTAAAGAAAACAGAGGAAATTTATCCAAGAATCTTAACTTTGCCATTACACCCTAGTCTTACAAAAAAAGACATTAACTTTGTTGTACAAAAGATAAATATTTTCTTTAATGAAGCATCAAAGTAAAGTAACTATAATAATCAATTGCTTTAATGGTGAGAATTTTATTAATGATTGTATTTCATCGGTTCTTGCGCAATCATATACCAATTGGGAGTTAGTTTTCTGGGATAATCTATCGACTGATAATACCGCTAAAATTATTAAAAAATTTAAAGATAAGCGTATTAGATATTTTAAAGCTAGTAAACATACCAATCTACCTAATGCTAGAAATCTAGCATTAAAAAAAGCAAAATCCAATTTAATTGCATTTCTTGATGTAGATGATATTTGGCATAAAGATAAACTAAAATATCAGGTTGCAGAAACCAATAAGAATAAAAATTTTTCCTTTTGTTATACAAAAACAAAAGAGTTATATGATAATTTTCAACCACCTAGAAAAAATAACCTTATTTTGAATAAAATAAATGCATTATTTTTTAGCTCAAAATTAAATGATAGGTTATTAATTAGTAATTTTATTTATTTTTCCTCAGTATTGATTAATGTGAATCTACTAAATGATAAAAAATTATTTAATGATAAGTACAAGCAAGCCGAAGACTATGATTTATTACTTAAGCTATCTTTCGCTGGTAAAGTAATATATATTGATAAAGAACTAACCACTTACAGAATTCATAATAATAATTTAACCACTTCTCAATATGGTAAATCCTTTTCTGAATCACTTGAAATATTAGAGGCATACAAAGAAAATAAATACTCTAATCTCGGTAAAACGATTAATTACTTAAAACTATCTAAATTCCTTTTTTCAAAAAAACAGTATTATTCTTCAATTATTTTTTTTGTTAGAGGGGTGTTATCTTTCTTAATTTTTGGAATTTTATATGTCTTTTCAATTTAATTCTAAAGGTTTTTTTCAAATATTTTTAACCTCTTTTTTAATATTAATACCATTTACTTTGTTTTTAATATTTTCTAAATATGAAAATTTTATTGGAGGTGGATATAATTTTTACTATATTTTAGCGATGCTTTTATTATTGCTTTTTACTGCATTTTTAAATTGCTATAGAAAGAATCCTTTTTTAGATTTAACCAATCTATTTTTTTTATTAACATTTATTTTGCCTGCAGTTTTTAGTCATATTGGTTCATATTATAGTTATCAACACGTTCATGATTTTACAATTGCGCAAGCTTTTCCGAACATAATCTATCAATACCTTATATTTAGCATATCAATTCTCTTTATCAATCCATGTAGTAACTTTAATTTTAGTCAATTCACTATTAGCAATAAATTTATTATATTTCTATTAGTAGTTGTTTTATTTATTATTTTATTAAACGCCTACGAGCCACTATTTAATCGAAATTATTTTGATACTTTTCCAGCTATTATCCAGATAGCTAAGTCAATTTTTAATTTATATATTGCTTTACTCATAATTTTCTTCATTTTGTTTTTTAAAGGAAAGGATTCCCCTAAGGTATTTTTATATTTAACTCTTATACTAATGGGATTATTTTTTTCTTTAAGTATTTTTTCAGGATCAAGATCCATTCTCTTTTCATTAGTTATATATTATTTTTTCTTTTCAAGATTAAAGGAAAATATAATTACACTTAATTATCGGATACTTCTTTTATTACCATTAATCTTTTTTGTAAGTATTTTTACCTTTCTGTTTGGATCAGCATTTCGAAGGTTATCATATGATCCAAGTTATTACTCACAGTATTCATTACTAGAAATTCTTAATTTAAATTTTTTTCAATATGATGATTTCTTATATAAAGCTATAGGCGCAATTTCATCAAGACTTTCATATATCGATTTTTCAGTAAGCAAAATATCTTCATCAATTATTTACGTAGATTTTATTAATATAAATTATTATTTCAAGGCAATAATCGATAAGTTAACTCCTGGTTTTGATTTATATAACATCCCCTTTGTTACTAGGTCTATATATTGGGTATCAGAGAGTAGTGAACCATCTGCTACATCGATAATGAATTCACAGCTGATCCCAATATATGCGGAGCTTGATATCTTATTTGGTTTTTACTCAATATTATTTACAATTTCTTTTTTTTATTTTTTTAATAAATTATTTTTTGTTATTAATAAAATTAAAAATAAGGAGTTGGCTGGACTATTTCTTATTTTATTGGGATATTATCTATTTTCATATAATTTAGGTATGGCGTTAGATTTCTTCGTTGTATTTTTTTGTTATCTTATGGTGGCTATCTTACTTTTATATACTTTACATAAAATATTTTTTTATGAAAAATAAAATAAAAAATCTCGCGATTGATGCCACTTTTGTTGGATCAGGTGGCGCTATAAATCATTTAATCAATTTGATATTATTTTCAAAATCATCGAGCATTAAATTCAATTATATTTATATTTGGGCACCATCTGAAATCTTAATTAATATTCCTGATAGAAAGTACCTTATTAAGAAATCCAATATTTTCTTAAATGGACCTAAGATCATTAAACTTTTGTGGTGTATTTTTTTTATGAAAAGGAATTTACATGCTTCAAAAATTGATATTTTGTACGTTCTTAATGGAATAAATTTCAGTCGCTTTAGTAAATTTGTAGGCATATCTCAAAATTTACTTCCATTCATTTCTAAACAGCTTATTCGTTTTATAAATAAGCCTATGTTCCTATGTAAATTGATAATAATTAAATATTTACAATTAATGTCTTACAAGAAATCTTCTGGATTTATTTTTTTAACTTCTTATACTCAGAGTATTTTTGAATCTAATGGTGGGAAAAAAAGCAACTCTATCGTAATTCCTCACGGGGTAAATATACAACCAGTTAAATTTACTAAAAAACCTTCAAAAAATTTGTTAGTAGGCTATGTTTCACCAATAGATACTTATAAGAATCATCTTAATGTTGTAAGAGCTGTTTCTTTATATAACCAAAAGAGTGCTGATAAGATTGTATTACATTTGGTTGGTGCAGCAGGTATTGGTTATAAAAATGTATATAAACTTGTAAAGGCTAATAATATGGAAAAGTATGTAATTTTTCATGGACAACTTTCAAATAATAAAACTATAGAATTTCAAAATAAGATGGACATAATTATATTTGCTTCATCCTGTGAAAATTTTCCAATTACCTTACTAGAAACTATGATGCTTAAAAAACCTTTACTTTGCTCTGATATTAGGCCAATGCCAGATATTTTAGGAAAAAATGCTATTTATTTTGACCCTAATGATATAAATTCAATATATAAATCTTTTTTATTAAGTCAGAATAAAGAATTACTAAAGAAAAATGCTGAGGGAGCTTTTAATATTGCTTTAAATTATAATTGGGAAGATGTTTCAAAGAGAACCTTTGAATACTTATATAATTTTTAAAAAAAGGATAAATCTATAAATGTTTAAAAATAAAGTTTTATTAATTACTGGCGGAACAGGTTCTTTTGGGAATGCAATGGTTGATAAGATTTTAAATTCGAATATTTCTCAAATAAGAATTTTTAGTAGGGATGAGAAAAAGCAAGATGATATGCGAAGAAAGTATAACAATGAGAAGCTTAAGTTTTACCTTGGAGACGTAAGAGATAAAGAATCAATTGCTCATTCAATGAAAGATGTTAATTATGTTTTTCATGCTGCCGCATTAAAGCAGGTCCCATCTTGTGAATTTTATCCAAACGAAGCAATAAAAACAAATGCTATCGGTGCTTCAAATGTTATTGATACTGCTATCAACAGTCATGTTGAGAAAATTGTTTGTTTAAGTACCGATAAAGCTGTATACCCAATTAATGCAATGGGTATGACTAAAGCATTAATGGAGAAAATAGCAATTTCTAAATCTAGAATAAGCAATAAAACAAAAATTCTAATTACTAGATATGGAAATGTCATTGGTTCAAGAGGATCTGTCATACCATTATTTCATGAAAAGATAGTTAATGATCAGCCAATTACAATAACTGATCCTTTAATGACTCGATTTATGATGACATTGGAAGATGCTGTTGATTTGGTTCTTTACGCTTTTGATAAAGGAAAGTCTGGTGAAATTTTAGTTAAAAAGTCACCAGGTGCAACAATTCAAAAGATTGCCGAATCTCTTATTTTGTTAAATAAAAAAAATAATCATTCCATTAAAATTATTGGAACTCGCCATGGTGAAAAAAAACATGAAACTCTTCTAACGGCAGAGGAAAGAATATATTCAAAAGAAAATGATGATTTTTATATTATTGCGCCAGATAATAGAAATTTAAATTATGAAGAATATTTTAGCAAGGGAAGTGAAAAAATTAGTAATGAAGTTGATTATTCATCAAATAACACAAACCAACTTAATGTAAATGATTTGGTTAGTTTGATAAAAAAATCTCAATCTTTAACTATTTAGATGTCAAATATCTTAATTACAGGAAGCGATGGTTTTATTTCAAAGAATTTAATTCAACGATTAAAGGATACTGACCATTTACTTTTTCTTTACTCAAAAAAAAATACTTTTGGTTTTCTAGACAATGCATTGTTAAAATCAGACATAATTTATCACTTTGCAGGTGTTAATAAGTCAAACCATAAAGAAGATTTTAAAAAAGTAAATGTTGAGCTAACTCAATACATTATAAATTTTATTGAAAAAAATAATCTTAATGTTAGGATTATTTTTTCTTCATCAATACAAGCAGATCTCAATAATATATATGGATTATCAAAGCTTAAGGCTGAAGAATTACTTATTAAATATGCAAATAAAACAAATAACCAAGTATTTATCTATCGATTAAATGGAATTTTTGGAAAATGGTCAAAGCCGGATTATAACTCTGTTGTATCTACTTTTTGTTATAGGATTATAAATTCATTACCTATCACAATAGAAGGGCCCAATAAAAAATTAACACTTACTTATATTGACGATTTAGTTGATGATTTTATGAAAGATATAATTTCCAAAACTAATAAAAAGGTAAGTTATGTAAAACCATCTAAAAAATATGTTATCACTGTAAAAAAAATTTACGAAACAATTCATGGTTTTGATTTAGCAAGAAAAAATTTTATGTCTGAGAATGTTGGCAGTGGCATTAAACGTAAATTATATGCTACTTACCTAAGCTATTTATCAAAAGAATCATATATTTATGATCTTTTTGAGCACAAGGATAAGCGTGGCAAATTTGTAGAGATCCTTAAATTAAAGAATAATGGACAACTATCTTTCATTACAATAAAACCAAATCAATCAAGAGGAAATCATTTTCATCATACAAAATCTGAGAAGTTTATTGTTTTAAAGGGCGATGTTAAGTTTAATTTTGTTAATATTATGACTGAAGAAGAGGTGTGCTTCACTTTATCAGATAAGCGCTCTCAAGTTATTGAAAGTATTCCAGGCTGGAATCACGAGCTTATAAATGAATCACCTAATGAGGCAATTGTAGTAATATGGGCAAATGAAATTTATAACCCAAAGAAACATGATACTTATCAAAAAACTTAACACATGAAAAAAATAAAAATAATTACTGTCGTGGGGACAAGACCTGAGTTAATTAGATTATCTTCAGTAATTAATAAACTTGATTTACTTTGTGATCATATTTTGGTTCATACAGGGCAAAACTATGACTACGAGTTAAATGAAGTTTTCTTTAAAGATCTTGGTATAAAAAAACCAAAATATTTTCTTAAATCCTCTGATCAAAATAATATTAAAACAATTGCCAATATCTTAGTTTCAGTTGAAGAAATACTTAGCAATGAGAAACCGGATGCATTTTTAATTCTTGGAGATACGAATAGCTGCTTAAGTCTTTACGTGGCTAAAAGATTGAAAATACCAACTTTCCATGTAGAGGCAGGAAACAGATGTTTTGATGAGAGGGTTCCAGAAGAAATAAATAGAAAGATTGTTGATCATATTGCCGATATTAATATGACATATAGCTCCATTTCAAGAGACTATCTTATAAACGAAAATTTCCCTCCTCAGAGAATTATTAAAGTTGGCAGTCCAATGCTTGAAATCATCAATAGTAATTTAGCTAATATTAAAGCATCAAAAATTCTAAATAAATTAAAACTTAAAAAAAACAAATTTTTTATCTTTAGCTGCCACAGAGAGGAAATTATTGACTCACAGACAATGTTTACAAAATTTATAAACATACTAAATAAGTTAGCAAATAAATATAAGCAAAAAATAATAATTTCAGCTCATCCTCGGACATTAAAAAAACTTAATAATTCTTCAGTTGATTTGAACTCATTAATTCAGATACACCCACCTTTTGGTTTTTTTGATTATGTAAATTTACAAATGAACGCTTTTGTTACTCTTTCAGATAGTGGAACGATTAACGAAGAAGCATCAATTTTAAACATCCCAGCAATAAATTTAAGAGAGACAAATGAGCGACCTGAGGCAATGGAAGAAGGTTCCTCTTTGATGGTTGGAATGGATATAGATCGAATATTTCAATCTATTGAACTGTTGACTGATAAGAATAGAGTTAACAAAATCAATAAAGTATCGGACTATAACAGCGATAATTTTTCTGAGAGAGTTGTTAGGACAATTTATAGTCATATCAATTATGTAAATACTTATATATGGCATAAATAATGCATCTCTTTCTTATATGCGATACATTTTTTCCAAAACAAAATTCAGGTGCAATTCAATTAAAAGATTTAGCAGATTCATTTGTATCTTTAAATAATTCCCTTACTGTTTTTACTATTGGCGAGCAAGATAAGATAGAAAAGTTTAATGAATTTGATATTGTTTATATCAAACCTTTTTTTTATAACTCAAAAAATTATTATTTAAGGTTTATGTCAGAAATTTCTTATTCATTTTATTTTAAAAAAGCAATATTAAATTACATAAAAAATGATAAAAGGGAGGTAGGGGGGTTAATTTTTTATTCGCCAACTATTTTTTTTGGACATTTGATAGGTTCTTTAAAAAAAAAATTAAGAGTTAAATCCTTCTTAATTCTCAGAGATATTTTTCCTGAATGGGCTGTTGATTTGGGCATCATAAAAAATTCAATCAGCATACGTATATTCAAATATTTTTCATCATATCAATATCGTCAAGCAGATTATATTGGAGTTCAAGCTCAAAGCAATATCAAAAGTGCGGCTAATTGGATTGATGAACAGCAAAGAGAGAAATTAGTCACATTATATAATTGGCTTACCCCTCATAAAACTGCTAATCCAAGTTTTATGTTTTTAGATAATTTAAAGGTTAATTATAAAAATAAAAAAATTTTTATTTATGCTGGAAATGTTGGTGATGCACAGGATTTAAATTTATTTGTAGATGCAGCAGCTAAGCTTCTTTATAAAAAAGATATACTTTTTATAATTATCGGAAGAGGAAAGGATTTTAAAACAATATTTAAAAGAGTTGATCGCGATTCAATTAATAATGTAATTATGTTGGATGAGGTTGATAATAATAAGTTATTTGAATTTCTTCCCCTTTGCTATGCGGGAATAATATCTTTAAATAAAAATCATAAACTTGATAATATTCCTGGAAAATTATTATCTTATTTATCTGTTGGAATACCTACATTAGGTGCTGTTAATCTTAATAATGAATTAGTGGAGCTTAATAAAAGATTTAAATATGGTTTAATTTACGATTCTGGTAACGTTGACGACATCGTGAAAGGAGTAATTAAACTTGCAGAAGATAGAAAATTCTATCTAAAAACCAAAAATAATTCTATTAAGTTTTTTAATACTTTTTTTACAACCAAAGAAGCAACTTCTAAAATTCTTGATTTTTTAAATTAGAACTATAGTTTTACCCATTCATGCTTTGCTATACTTTTTTCGATTCCTTCTAATGTTTTTGCATTCCATAAAGCATCATTCATATTAAGTTTTTGCTCTTTTTGATTTAATATTACTTTATTAAAATGATTTATTTCTAATAAGAAATGATTAGCGCTCGGCACTACTTCTTCTTTAAGTCCCGAACTTTCTGTGACATAAATTACTTTTGCAGGTTTGTCCTCTGGTTGCCATACTGTAGGACATTTGACTCTACCAAGTGGACCAAATGCCTCAAATTCAGAGCGTCTTATACATTCAAAGCTAATATCAAAAGTAGCTCTTTTATTATTACCAAAATCTAAAATTCCTGTTGTTGAAACATCAGCACCATGTTTATTTAACTTTGCTGAGGCATAAACATTTTTTGGCTCTTCTTTAAAACAATTACGAAGGGTATGAATAGCATATGGTCCAATATCCCAAAGGGCTCCTCCACCATTCTTCATACTTCTGTTTATACGATAAAACCGAGCAGGTTGTATTGGAAAAGAAAACATAGAATGGGCATAATTTACCTCACCAAGAATATTAGAGGTTATAACATTTTGAATTCGATCAAATTGTGGATGAAAGGCATACATAAAACCTTCCATTAATTTTACATTGAATTTTTTAGCTTCCTCAAAAAGCATTTGAACCTCTGAAGATTTAAGGGCCATTGGCTTCTCAATTAATACATGTTTTTTTGCTCTTATACTTTTAAGGGCAATTTCTACATGCTCCTCATTTGCTAATGGCACATAAATTGCATCAATACGACTATGATTTACTATTTGATCAAGTCCATCAAATGTTTGTACTGTATCTTCCAGGTGTGCTGCATGTTTAAGAAGGCAATCTTTAGCCGCACCTATTCTTCTACTTCCAATTGCAATTAATTCACCAACTTCTGAATTTATAATTGCAGGCATGAGCCTCTCATTTACTCTTGCTGCACCAACTATTCCCCATCGTATCTTAGTCATATTTTTTCCTATTTAATTGTTTACCAATATGATCTTCTCCACGCAATTTTGCTAACTCGATTTGGTTTTGCCGTTCAGTTAAACTCAATTTTTTTTTATCTGTAAGTTTGTCGTAACAATAAGGGCAGGATATACCTTTAATGTAATGTGAAGAATACATTTCATCTGGAGATAGTGGATGCCTACACGCATAGCATTGGTCATATTTACCCTCTTTTAATCCATGAGTTACTGCAACTCGTTGATCAAAAACGAAACATTCACCCTCCCACAAACTTTTATCTTTATCGATAGTTTCTAAGTACTTTAATATACCTCCTTCGAGATGGTAAACATCCTGAAACCCTTTTTCTATCATTAAAGAGGTAGCTTTTTCACAACGAATACCACCTGTACAGAACATAGCAATCTTTTTTGGTGTCTTTGGATCCAAATTATCTTCAATAAAGCTAGGAAGTTCACGAAACGTCGAGGTATTTGGGCTTATAGCATCCTTAAAGGTACCTATATCCACTTCATAATTATTTCTTGTATCAATTATTATTGTATTGGGATCGCTAATAAGGTCATTCCAGTCTTCTGGCTTGACATAGTTACCAACTTTTTTGGTGGGACTAACCCCATCTACTCCTAAAGCCACAATTTCTTTTTTTAATCTAACCTTAATTCTATAAAACGGGTTTTTGCTTGCCCATGATTCCTTATAATCTAGTTTAGAGAATAAATTATTAAAACAACTATCATTTTTTATAAATATTAAAAAATCACGAATATTTTTTTCCCTTCCTGAAATTGTTCCATTAATACCCTCATCTGCAAGTAAAATTGTGCCTTTTATCATATTTTCTTTGCAAAACTTATAGATATGCTCTTGAATACTTTTTTTGTTGTCAAGTTTAATAAACTGATAGAAGGCAATTGTAAGATACATAGAGGTTAAGGTTTAAATATCGTTTATTTAATAGTTTAAAAATGTTATTTTAACGCTCTTTCATAAATAAATTAATTGTTTCGGAGAATTAAACATGGCAATAGAACAAACATTATCGATCATCAAGCCAGATGCAGTTGCTAAAAATGTAATTGGAGAAATATATTTACGTTTTGAAAAGGCTGGATTAAAGATCATAAAGGCTCAAATGATCCACTTATCAAAAGAGGAAGCAGAAGGTTTTTACGAAGTACATAAAGAACGTCCTTTTTTTAACGATTTAGTAACATTCATGATTTCTGGACCAGTTATGATTCAGGCATTAGAGGGTGAAGATGCTGTACTAAAGAATCGTGAATTAATGGGAGCTACCAATCCTAAAGAAGCTGAGCCAGGAACTATTAGAGCTGATTTTGCTGATAGCATTGATGCAAATGCAGTTCATGGATCTGATTCGTTAGAAAATGCTAAAATTGAAATTGATTACTTCTTTGGCTAGAATTCTTTGGAAAATTTACTTGAATTTAATTTAAGAGAATTAACAAAATATATTGCTTCTTACGGCCATAAGCCATACAGAGCAAAACAACTTCTTAATTGGATTTATCAGGCTGGACAACAAGATTTTAATCAAATGACTGATCTGGCAAAATCATTTCGGGAGCAGTTATGTGAGATAGCTCAAATACAGACACCGAACATCATACTTGATCATCTTTCAAATGATGGAACAAGAAAATGGTTATTAGATGTAGGAACTAAAAATGGTATTGAAGCAGTATTTATTCCTGAAAAAGATAGGGGAACACTTTGTATTTCATCCCAAGTTGGTTGTGCATTAGAATGTACATTTTGTTCTACTGGAAGACAGGGATTTAATCGAAATCTATCTTCAGGTGAAATTATTGGCCAGCTTTGGGTGGCAAATAATTTATTGCGCGAACAACAAAATTATAAAAATTTAAAAAAAGAAGATCGTATAATTACTAATGTTGTTATGATGGGTATGGGTGAGCCATTAACCAATTACAAAAATGTTGTTCATGCATTAGAGATGATGCTTGATGATAATGTTTATGGATTAAGTAGAAGAAAAGTTACGTTATCAACCAGTGGCTTGGTACCAGCAATTGATAAGCTCAGAGATGATTGCCCTATATCACTTGCAATCTCGCTTCACGCACCTAATGATGAATTAAGGGATGAGATTGTACCTATTAATAAAAAATACCCATTAGAAGCTCTAATGCATGCTTGCAGAAGATATATTGATAAAGCACCTCGTGATTTTGTTACCTTTGAGTATGTTATGTTAAAGGATATTAATGATTCTTTAGAACAAGCTAAACTTCTGGTAAGTCTAGTTAAAGATGTGCCTTGTAAATTTAATTTAATCCCTTTTAATCCCTTTTCCAACAGTGGTTATGTGTGCTCAAGTAGAGTTAAGATTGAGTCTTTTAAGAAT
>CEOO01009366.1_pt1 | contig 21957 bp, 14 predicted proteins | sample 530321 | NCBI WGS metagenome assembly CEOO01 (sample SAMEA2619927, study PRJEB7988) | marine metagenome | biome: marine biome (ENVO:00000447); feature: surface water layer (ENVO:00002042); material: "saline water (ENVO:00002010), including plankton (ENVO:xxxxxxxx)" | depth 5 m
CATTCTGGGGGTCTGTGGTCAGTTGGTAGACAGTTCAGCAACTGGTCGTACAGACGCCCTGCGTTGACGTTGTGGTGGTATGAATACTGTTCAGTGTGTCCCAAAGGACAACCCATCATCATATCCAACAGGAATCGGATCTCAGAGGGCGTCAGGGGCACGTCAGTGGTCTCAGTCATGACACATAGTTAAGGACGCTTACAGACGATCCTAGCGCAGTCTCACGGTGCTTGTCAACATAGAATCGATGCAGCAACCACCTGACTTCGAGAAAACTGATGCGTTTCCTGTATTTGCCTGATGCCATGGGAGACTTGAAACTGGTAAGGAAAAAGTCTTTAGTTTCATGCCGCCACTGGTCGATCATGGCATTGATTGCAGGTAGATCTATCTCTTTTACCATTGTTGACTCGATTGGGAAGTGATTCCTGTTGGTTGATTTACACTCACCCATGCTATTCACCAGTGCTGGTACATCATGATCCTGCATCATGCGGAGATGAATGTTATTTTGTGTATTTGTGTCGATTCCATTGACCAGGATGGGTGCCAGGTCCCGTGGGTTGAAGCGCACAGGAAAATCAGTTTTTGTTGGTGTGTTGTCAGATGTGAGCATAATCTCCTCACCATTGACAAATGTGCGCGTGTGCTCTACCTTGTGCGGAACAAAATACGCAACACCTGCGGGTGCATCAGTATCACTGAATAGTTGCATGTCAAACTTATCCCATGCATACAATCTATCCTTGAATAGTTTCTGGTTCCAGAACGTACTGGGTACGATTGCAGCGACGTACTCACAGTTGTCTAGCATCAGTTGCAGTGCATCAAGGTACATATCCTCATGGATTAGTTGCACTGGTAGTTTCTTGCGTGATACTACTGTCTTCGCAAGGTATGGTGGGTTAGTGATACACACTCTGTACCCAGTAGGAAAGTCTTTGAATGTATCTCTGTATTGTACTGCATCATGATTGGGTTCAATATCATACCCATGCCACTCTGCATTTACATACGAAAAAAGGTGCCCCGCACCTGCAAATGGTTCAAGGATAGTATCCTTGGGCACCATCTGATACCAGGAGCGGAATGCACCAGAGTTGTTGAATGGGTCAGTTGTAGTATAATACTGACCCAGGAGTTGCTTACTCATTCAATACCAAGACGTTGCTGGAATTCTACATGATCAACGACCCAAACGGTGTCAGAGTCGTAATTGAACTTAAGACGGTCAAACTTATCACTCAGGTCAGTATCGACGAGGATGACATATACTTTGCCTTCCTCGCCGTACTGGTGTGCCCAGTCAGCGAAGTGTGCTGCTTCGTGGAACACATTGTCCTGATGTCCACCTTCACCAAAACAAATCTTGGCAAAGATATAACCTTCAACCTTACCGTTGATCACACCGTCAATAGACTTGAGACACTCAAGTTTATCGAGACCAGACTTCTTGAACTCTTCCTTGTTAAGCAGGCGTCCATCCTTGGTAGGACGGAGATCCTGATTGTTCAAGGATTGCACGTAGATACCATAACCACGAGACACACGGTTAATCTCATCAAGGACGTAAGATTCGTCCTTGGATCCTTGACGCGAGGCAAGGATTGCGGTGCCGTGAGCAACAGTCAAAGCATACTCATAGTCTGCTTTGCACTTCTCATAGATGTAATCACGATCATTACCAAGGAGTTCAGCGAGACGATCAAGCGACTTGAAGTTAATCAGGCGCTTGAGATCACGGTCGAAGATCTCATTGCTATGACAAATAGTCTCAGCAAGATCACGGTTAGTCTTGAATTGACGTGTGGTGCGGATGTTGGACAGGTCAGATTTGAACATTACGGTGCCACCTACGTGGGTGGGATTAGAGAATGTTGGAGTCTTTAGGGCGCTGCCTCTCCCATGTCCTTAATATACACCAATCAAGGGTGCTGTGTCAAGAGAGTGGACAGTTCTCTCAACTGTCCCCATAGATGGGGATGATGTCAGTGCGACAGTGCTGCGTTTTGTTGATATGCTGTTCCCACAGAGCGGCGTCGTCCAAATTGTAGAAGATCGCTTGTTGGCGGGCGGTGCCCTTCTTCTTGTTCTTCATCCAAACAACTGCGTACTTCATGATAAAACTGAGGGTAGACAACGATGTTAACATAATGACGACCCCACCGTGAGTTTGCTGACTCAGGCAATGGGATGTCCTTAAAGCAAATAGTAATGTAGTATTCGCTTATGAAAGAAATATAACCTGTGATCTCACCATATGTCACAGGTTGGAGCAACTCAAAATCAATCTTCTTCATCGAACAACTTCCTGTCCTTGTTCTCTGGTTTGGGGAGACGGAACATTTGTTTCAAATCATTTAACTCAGTGAGTTGTTGCTGCAGTCTATCAATTTGTGCCTGCAAGATTTGGAAGTTGTGGTCGTTGTTATTCTGAAGCATCAACATGTTGTTGATTGCTTGTTTGAAGTCCTCTTCGTTCATGGTAATCAATAACGCTTAGGTAATTTATCATACTGCCACTTCTTGACAAGTTCAGGATCATCAAGGAATGGATCGATCTCTCGATTGCCCATCATAAGATCGTAGAGACCACGAGCACGGCAGTATGCTTTCTCATGATATTGTATCACATCATTGATGCAAGATAGCATCTCTTCATATGCTTTTCTGCTTGATACCTTCTCATCGTTGAGGTAATCGTCGATAGCATCTTGCATACGATTTTGACGTTGCTTTGCATAACTATCACTTGTAATCAAAGGTTGTTCAGTAGTCAAGAGTAAAACTCCTCATTGCGACGACGGTCAAGGTATGCAATAATTTCACCACGCCATTCTAGCAGTTCATGATAACAGCACTGCTCATGAGCATCTTGGCGCAGTTCATGGTCTGGTTTGAGTACACTCTCGTAAAAGATGTAGAATGCATCCTTACGTTTTTCGTGTTTGGTTCGGTCTGTCCAGTCCATGCAATCCTCGTTTGACTTACGTATTTTAGATGATTTGGTGGGAAAATCGACGTTTCGTTAGATTTTCTTTACTATTCACCACTGTCCACTTGATCGACAGACAGGATATCACAGACTGGCACCTCATGCTCACCTGCAATGATGTACCAGTGCATCATCTGTCCATGATACTCAGGGTGTGCCTGATAATGGTGGGTATACTCACGCACACCACAATACATCAGTTCGCTTTCTGGAATATCATTCTCTTTTAACATTGCCTGCAGCTGCATGTGCTGCAACTCAATTTGTGTTGGGACATTCATCAGCATAGATCACCAGTGGTGCTCCGCTACCATAACATGGTGTCAGGATGCTGTCAAGTCCTTGAAATTAGCGTGTGTCAGGTGTCTAAGAATTGTTTCAGTGATCTCACCATCACTTGACATGGTATACTCTAGGTCAAATACTGAGTCGCCTGTGCATTTTGATGCAATCACATCCTTATGGTCTTCAGTAATGAATTCTAACTCAACCAGTTGGGACAGAGCAACATCACGATATCCTGCTGCTCTATTCTCTTCTAATAGATTGCCTCTCTCTGTTGGTATTAGTGTTACCTGTGGGTGGCGAAGTGCTAGATTAAACTTGTAAGTACCATCTAAGAAGATATCGAATGTTCCTCTTGCAGATACTTCTGCCTTACAGAACTGATTCATCTTCAATAGTGTCTCGTTAGATGAATACTCATCTAGATCATATGTGGGGTCATAGATTCTGATACCAGTACAGTTTCCATCAGTATCGAAGTGGAATCCCTGTATAAGAGTTTCATAGTAATCAGTTACACTGGTCATCTTATCAATAGTCTCTTTGATCTTAGAGAAATCACCTAGACCACAGAATGATAAGAATGTATCCCATACCTGTTTGACTTCTGTCACATGAGACCAGTGCATGATGGTCTGTAAGAAGTATGATTTGATCTCATCACCCACATACTCAATGTTTACCAACTTCTGATCATCCATGATCGCAATATCCAGGTGTGGATACTTGTACTGATAAACTTTGTTCAGTTTAGCAGACAGTGTGCCAAGATCAGGAAGATAACCAGTATCAACTAGACCAGTATATCTCCAAGGCATTCTCTCAACGGAGGAGATATACTCTCCACTGCCCAGATCATATCTGTCTTGTTTGAAGTAGAGTTCAGTAAACATTTTAGTTTGCTAGAATAGTTTGACCTGCTGCATTAAACAGAGTGAAGTGGATGTAATCCTCTGGTCTTGTGCAGGATGCTTGATCTTCAGGGAAGTTTGATGTTAGAAACTCTTCTGCTTCTACTAGATCATGCACCTCAACAAATACAAACTCAGAGTTTTTCAGTGCTGTCCATAGATCTGTTGGCAGTAGATCTTTATACAATTCATATGATGCATTGATAGCATCAACATCACTACTATTATTCCACCCAGTTGATCTCATGTAGATCAAGGATTTGTTATTACTAGCGACATAACGCTCAATGAAGTTATCAAGATAAAATACGTCGTAATGGTTCATTGTTCCTTAAGTAGTAGTTTCCAAGCAATAGTAATACGCAAACCAATGAATGATCTAGATGTCATCTCAGCAGCATGTGGGATCATGCCAGGAAATAATACTGCTGAGTTTGGTTTTGGGACGTGGAAGTAATCAGTTCCATCTTTAAAATGAAATGCTGTCTTACCGCCCCAGTCTAACTTCCACACATCATTTGCATAGAGTAAGAATGTTCTTCCTCTGTCATCATACCAATCTTGATGATAAGACCCTTGTGTACCAAATGTATGACCATTTGCATACACATCAAACACTTCATATTGTTGGTTGGTCTTCTCCTCAATGATATTTAGAAGATATGATGTAAAGAACTCATTATCCTTTAGATCTATACGCCAGAAGGGGATACCACGACGCTTGTCTCCCTCAACAAATGATCCATGACCAAAATACCATTTAGGACCAGAGACTGCATCTAGAATCTTCTCCCAATCACCTCGTGAGAATACATTATTATACTCTAGAATGTCAGATCTTCCCATACTCCCTCAATAGATTGATTCTAAACTGATCTAGTTTCTCTTGTACCTCTTTGCTTATGTCTGCATCACAGATATACTGTGCAAACTCTGAAAGATAGTTTCTCATGAAAGTATCATGAATGATAGACTCTGCCCAGCAAACAAATACTTTACGTGATCCAGACTTAACTTTATTAACTTTATGCCACAGTCCAGTAGGATAGAGGATTGCTTTTCCTGCCTCTAACTTATATTCTACCTCTGTATTACCAATCTTAAGAACTAACTCTCCACCCTCATATTCTGATGGATCATTCAGAAAACATGTCATACTATAGTGAGGGAAGACACCACCACATGGAATGTTATCAATGTGATAGTCATAGTGAGCACCTACATTATACTCAAGGAAGTATAACTGTGATGTTCTTCTAATATTATAGATGCTGTAGATCTGTTTGTTAATAAACCCAGAATACTGTTGGTTTATCTTCTCGTAGAATTTGCCACTACATGCCATCTTACATCTCTTCTTAGGAGATGGATTGGATGTATTACCATCGACATATTCTAGATTGTTTAGATTATCCTGTAGCCATAACAATAACTCTCCTTCGAGCAAATCAATTTCATAAATCATCCCGTCTTCCCGTCTAGTTCAGAATCATCGGTGTAATATAGACTCCAGTCTACAGGTACAACGTCATCTACGTCAAGTAGTTTCATGATATCATATACTGCTTGTCTCACTTTCTTGAGTGATGGTGTATATTGACCAGCGAAGTTGTACATACTCTGCTCTCTGCTTCTTTGGAAGTCAGAACTTGCTGCAACGTCATGTTTTACCCACTGTTTAGGATCATTTGGATCCATGAATGCTGGCGCTGGTGTTACACCATCTTCCTGCATACCACCAGGATACATCTGTCTATAAATCTTAGGATCTACAGGGTACTTAACATCATATGTATGTTTAAAGTATTCAAGACCAGTGTTAAAGTCTGATGGTTTTTTCATGACGTTGGTTCTTACTGCTTTTCTCCAAGCAATCCACTGATCTTTCTCGCCTTCATAACTATCCTCTACGTCAGGTAGAATTCTCCAGTCAGAGCGTGATAGCAATTCATTCTTTTGTCTTCTTGCTTTGATATATCTCTGATCAAAGTAAATTGCTTCATCATTAATCTTAGCAATCTCTTTGTTGATTGCTTCCTCTCTTACAACCAACAGAGACTCATAAAAAGCAAGAGCTTGATCTTTTAGTGCAGTTGCTTGCTCAGCAGTAGCACTAGAGAACTGATAAGTTGCCCAGTAATCTTCGTTAGTTTTGAAGTCATGCTTTAACTTCCTTCTTTGGCATCTATATGCTCCAGTGCTGAAATACTGGAAGTGATCTAACTGGTCCTTAGAGTTATGCCAGAAGTCATCGACAACTCTTTCGAGAAATCTCTGCTTTAGTTCACCTCTGATCTTAACCTTCTTAGTCGTTCTGCCAGGAAAAACTAGATCTGCCTCAATGTCATTATTGACCAAGACAATATCATTGATAAAATCAATTTCAATTACTGATACTCTCTCTGTGATTGCCATGGGTCTCCTATCTAGATTTGATGTACCATCCTGTCAAAATATATTTATCCTCACTAAAAACTGTATTGCCTTTATGCGTGTGTGTATAACCCGCTGGCCAAATAACAACAGTACCAGCAGTTGGACGGATTCTTCTCTTCTGATATAAGAATTCAGTCTCTGCCTCACCTTCTGGCATGTCATTTAGATAGATCATCCAAGTAATCTCTCTAAGTGAGTGTGCTTGATCAACATCTTCATAATGCCAAAGATGATAACCACCTCCAGGTGGTGTCTTTTGCATCTTAATATCTGTTGAGATCAAAGAAGCAATGTTCAATGATGGATACTGTGTAATATAATGCTGGAGACATGATGCCAAGATTGCTTGCACATCAGTACACAACTTTTTGTTGGAATAATCCATCATAAATGCAAAGTCTCTCCTATTGTGAGCACCACCATAATGGTCCTCTGACTTATACACTTTCTGATCAGATCCTCCAGGCAATTCTTGGAAGTCTTGATTATAATATGATCCAGTGTCTATAACGTGCTCACAGTATTGAATTAACTTCTTACACGTTGGTCTAGGCATAAAGTTTTCCCAGACACCAATGAAGTCATCAAAATCAGACTTAGTAAAATCCTCCCTCTGCATTAACTCCAGAGGGCGATATGGTTCAACTGTCATAACAATGGAATCAGAATGCTTTAATGATGTATTTAGTCTTGTGGAATGGATTGATAATTGGAACTTTTCTCTGTGGTCTCATAGTAACATCAGGAGTTGGTTTCTTGAAACTACTAGAGAATTTGAATTCTGCCTCAGTCATGTCCATGAATAGTTCTGACTGATCAAATGTAACCTGCTTAGATGCAGATCCACCACCAAGACCAGAACCATAACCACCACCAATTGTACCAGGACCAGAGAATCCACCACCAGTAAAGTCTGTCTGTGGATTACCTACAATATCCTGAGTAATCATATGACTATGAGTCTGTGTTGTACCACTAACAGGAGTATATGTATCAATTTGGAATGTAGTTGGTTCTGTATCAACACATGCGGTTTGACGAGCACCACTACCAGAAACATCTTGCAGTGGAAGACTATCAGAATCAGCTCTAGGAGATCTCCACCATACCATATAACTTGTTTGTAGAGTAATTTGCGCTCCACTATCAGCGGTCTGGTTGGTTGGTAGATTATTAATAATCCATGTATTCAAATCAGTCCAAGAATCACTATTATAATATCTTTCAATTTCCTCGGCAAATCTACCACCACTACTCAAGTTCAGGAAGTTTGCCCATCTAGCAGCAATTCCTGTAGTAGAGTGTGGAATTTCAGCACTATCATTAAGTTCTGCTTCATCTGCCAAACCTAATGATCCTCTAGGTGCTGTGCCAGAAGAAGTATTGAATGGTGTTAATGGATCACCACCATCACTTTCTACTACAGCAGTAAGATACATGTGTTCATGCTCAGGAACTCTTACAGATACTTCACCAAGAGGTCCAACCAATGCAGTGACAGAACCAGTAATGGTGAATGATATGTCATCTACAATAGTTTCTAGTCCCTGCAATCTCACAGTACCGAGAGAGAAGAATTGACTCTGCAGACCTGTTTGTCCGCTGCCTTCAATCTGTTCTAGTGGCAAGTCTCCTGCAGAATCTACAGTGTCAAAGTACCAATATCCTCCCTCTGCACCAACATCAAAGATTCCTTTGCCAGGTGTAGAGACAGGCAAGAATGCAGAGTTTCCACGTTGAGCATCAACGAATCCAACACCAGCAAGTTTTCTGTTCCTATAATCAGGTACATTAAATGTGCCAGTGTATGTTGCAACTCCATTAGCATCAAATGTTTCATTGACATCACCACCGTAATCGGTTCCAATGACCTCATATAGTTCTCTGAACAATGCTGCATCTAATGCTCTACCATCACATGATATAAATCCAGGATATCTAGAGTTCAGATCTCCATCTAGATCACCATAACCAACAACAACGTTCTCTTTAAGAATAGAACAAATAGTTCCTACAGAGTATCCATCAAACTTCTTAACCTTATTACTATACCATACCCCCAGGTTTGCTGCTGGTGGTGGTGCTACAGCGTATGTGGTTACCGTCCATGTAAAAGACACATTGCCAACATTAGAAGCTTCAGTACCAACTACAATGTTGGTAAATTCTGGTGTACCTAATTGAGATGCAGTTAGTACAGTTAAAGTAAATGAACTATTGACTGCTGGGTCAAAGATTCTAGGACCTGCAACTGGAGTATCAAAATCAATAGAGATAAGAGCATCATAACCACCAGTAGATGCTATAGTAATTGGTCTATTGATACCAGTTACTACAACAGGTGAACTTGTAATGTATGTGTCAGGAACTTGACCAACCTTATCATTTGGTGGTGTAAAGACTGCATCGTAATCTGGTCCACTGCTGGTAATAATAGTCCATGTTGGAATTGTTGTGCTACCAACCTTGATTTGCAGAGTGCGTGGTTGACTAAAATTAGGATCTGACTTAGCATAGATGGTAATCTGATCACCAGCTGTCACTGAAGCAGGGAATACACCAACAGATCCATTGTTAATCTTGATCTTAGCTTCAGTAGTTGTAGTGTTTGCTCCAACAACAACAACTGGAACAGAAGTACCAACAGGAATTCCAGTAATACCACCATTAGGCATCTTATTAGAGGCAATGAGTGCATCTTCTAAAACACCAGTTTGATCTGTGAACGACCATCCATTTGGTGCGTCGGATGGTGGATTACCAGTACCTACTGACCACTGAGAAAGATTAACACCATCTCCAATTGTTAGATTGGTTGTGTTATCAGTAGCAGGAACATTTAATGTTCTCAGTTTTAATTGTAAGTAATCACCATTGTTAACTGTTCCTGGTGTAGATTGGAATGTGACACCATCAAGAACATCAAATCCATCAGCATTCGTGGATGTACTATTAACAGTCGTTACTGCCCACTCAGCACTATTATCTACAGAAAGAGTTGCTGGTTCTGTTAGACCTTGAATTCTAATAACTTCAGAGTATGCATCAATATCAAGATCTAGACCAGTTAAGTTTGTGAAGTTTGGAAATGGTTCTGGAATGTTTAATGGTTGTGCCTTGGTAGTAATTCTCCAAGTCTCATTCGCAGTTCCAATTACCAGTGTAATAATCGAACTTTGTTGATTGAAATTTTGTGTTCTTCCTCGAATTTGAATTCGAGATCCATTCTGTACAGTTTCGGCACCTGTTCCTTGGATCCAATAGTCATTAGCGGCAATACCATATTCAGGCATTGGATTGTTTGATCCATCTAATCTACCCCAGTTTCCATCGCCATTGTAATCAATACGCATGGCGAAATAAGTAATATCGCCAGCAAATGTAGAACCCAATGCAACTGCTGCTTGTGTTGTTGGTGTTAAACCAGAGACAGTGAGGATTGACTCACCAGGACGAGTTCCATCACCATATGTGTATAGCGTATCCAATTCAGCAGGTTCATAGTTCTGAAAAGGAAATGGATCTGGTGTAAAATCCTCAGGTACAGTTGTAATCAACCAATACTGGACTAAATCACCAAGTTGAATGGTGATTGTTTGTGTAGTATCCCAGGTTGGAGGTGCCTTAAATCTAAACTGAACGTAATCACCCTCAGAAACATATACTGGTGTGGTTGAAAAAGAATATGTCATTCCGTTTAGATAATATCTCCAGTCATACTATTTAGATCTGTTGTACATCATCCCAGTTTCCATCCTGATTGCGTTGGATTTGAATTGGGAAATTTGATTTTACTTTGATTGGGAGGTCAATGCCATCAATCTCATATAACTGAGATTCAACAACATCATCAGGTGCAACATCTGGAGAGAATACAGGTTCTTCATCCTTGAAAGCATCGTCTATCTCATCAATGATAATACCATCAGGTGTTCTATCAATGTTAACAGTGATAAGTGAACTGAAAGTCTGACTACCACCTTCACCCGTTCCTTGTGCTACTAATTGAACCTGCTCAGGTCCTTCCAAATTCCATGGAATTGCAATTTGTGTGGATGCTACGTTTACTACAGTATTAGGACCACCTATCTCAGCACTTCCAGCGGGACCAAATGTTAGTGTAGTTCCTTGCTGTGTAGTACCATCAGCAAATACATATGATGGCGTAATATTAATACTGATATTACAATACTCTGATTCAAAACCAACAAAGCAATCATCACCGTAATTTAATTGTGTTGGAGCGTTCCACTCAAATGTTGGGATTTGTACAACTCTTACTGTTGCAGTTGCGGTAGGTGATGTACCAGCACCTGCATTAGTTGCATATCCACTAAAAGTAACAGTATCTGCAGCAGTAAATGTTTGACTACTGGTAGTATTGCCATTGCTGATAGGTCCAGCAGTCCAGACAACTCCATTCGTTGTTCCTGTAGTATACCAACTAACCGTAAATTGCTGACCAGCAATAACAGGAGTAGAAGGAGCACTGATGAAAAGTGTTGGAGGAACCAATACTGTTACTGTACAACTTCCACCCGTGCTTAGTGAATAAGTTGTTGTACCAGCAGGTGTATGAGTATAACTACCACTATAAGTGAGACTGGAAGCATCGGTATAACCACTAGTTGGTGCTTTAAAACCAGTATTAGGTCCATTGGAAGTATATGGTCCTTCACCACTAGAACTTGTAGTCCAAATAGTTCCAAAACCACCAGGGGTACTACCATTTGGGTCAACTTTTTCGTAAATTGTTGTTGTGGGCACAGGATGACCTGACGAATAGAATGGATATACGTATCCAATATATGCAATTGGTTTAACTCCAGGATATTCTGCATCATATCCCAAGAATGTTCCTGGTGCCTGTGTAGTAAATGATTTAAACAGAGTGCCTTCTTGACTATATCCACCAGGATTAGATGGAGAGCACATATGATCTCCAGGTGGAGGATTTGTACTAAACCACCTAGGAATATTTTGTACACTATAAGTTTTTACACTTCCTGACGTAACTGATAATGCACCAGGAACAGGACTAATATATGCACTAGTGTACCCTCGAACAAACCAAGAAATAGTTACAGAACCACCTAAGATAATGGTCTTGGATGATGATCCATCACTAAAAGAAAGTGATGATGATGCCTGTGATCTGACAGGAAACTCCTCATTAGGTTGCACTGGTGGTATACCAGCACCAGCAACTATTTGTGTAACTTCTGGTACAGGTTCAGATGAACCTGTTGGTGGAGCAGTACCAATTTGTCGTATATCTGTAAACTCCTCATCATTGATTCTAATTGAGATTGGATAGTCAGACTTAACTTCTACAGGAATATCAATACTATTAATTGCATACATGTCAGATGTCGTAGTGTCTGCAGGCAGAGCATCTACTGTGTATACTGGTTCTTCATTTTGAAACTTACCATCAGTCTCATCAATATTTAAGTTGTCCATCTCCTCATCAATGATGATGGGAACCTCCTTAGAGAGACTTTGTGAACCACCACTACCAGTGATAGTCAAAATATATGTTACTGATCTTGGTCCAAAATTATTATATGTGATATTAGTGCCAATTACATTACTAACTGTTGGATTTGGACCATTTGATTCAGCAGTTCCACTAGTTGGATATTGTATAATGCCTATCTCATCTGAATATGTGTTATAATTATAGACCGTCAGTATCTGTACATTAGTGTTTGCATAACTGACATCATAATCAATATTTCCATTCTGACCATAGTTTAATGATTCAGGAACATTGAACTCATTAATGACAGGTACTTGATAAACATAAACTGTAATACTCGCTGTTGGACTGGTTCCACCAAGTCCAGTAGCATATGCACTGTAAGTTGTAGAAACTGCTGGACAAATTGTCTCAGCACTAGTTACGTTTTGATTATTAATATTACCACTTGTCCAGATAACAGTATTGCCATCACCACTAACAGACCATGATAAAGTAGTACACTGACCTGCAATGAGAACTGTATCACCAATTGTCATGTTAAGTACAGGTGGGATATAAACAGTTAAGAATGCATATCTAACAGTTTGTCCACCTTCACCACGAACATCAAAGAAATACTGTGTGCTAGAAGTCGGACTGACTGTTGTACTACCACTAGCAGCAGGTGATATGTTTGACATATTACGATAGTAAATGCCAACACCAGAAGAACTCCAAGTGATTGTAGCGGACTGTCCTTGAATAATTGCAGAAGGACTTACAGAAATACTTACAGATGGTGCTGGAGGTCTTGCTGGTGCGTCAATAGTAAAAGCAATACCATATGGATTTGATTGGTAATTGTCTGATGATGGTGCATTAAAAACAGTACCACTTATACTCTTAGTTCCTGGCGTCTCATAAAATGTAGTTGTCGCTTGTCCACCAAATCCAGATACAGAACAACCACGACCAGCGACATTCAATGATCCTCTATTATCTGCAGATGCTCGAACTGTATAAGTTCCAGAATATGGAAAATATACACTACCAGAAAATCCAAAAGTAGAACCATTGTAAGCACTACCAGGACCGCTGTTAGGACCAGTGAATCTAACAGCATAACTATTCATGAGAGAACCCCATGCACCATTGGTATAATCACCACCAATGCCGCCAGGTATATTTCTGCTAGTGTATATAATTGCCATTAAATTTGCTCCACGCTTTGCCAGTCGTCGCCCTGATTAATATCTATTTTAATTTGGGCGTTAGATTTAACAGTAATCGGAATATCGATACCATCAATCAAAATTAAACTTGTCAAGATATCACTATCTGGTGAAACAATAGGATCTTGATCCTTAAATGCATCATCAGTCTCAGGGATATTAACATTATCAGGTGTAATATCAATATTTACTGGTATAAAACCAGTAGTGGGGGAAACACTTCCACCAGTGCCAGTAGCAGTAATACGTACCTCAATCTGTGCTGGTCCAGTAGGTCCCCAAGGAACTGGAATATCTACATTCCCATTAACAATAGTTTCTGAATCTGGTCTTCCAGATTCTCCTGTAACTGCAGGAGTAATTTGAATGCTAGATCCCTCAAACGAAGTTCCATCAGTCATCTGATAGAACGGAGTCAATTTGATCTCAGTGTCAGCATATTGTGTCTCATATGCAACATTTAATGTATCACCATAATCAATTTCACTAGGACCAGATATTGTCGCTGTGGGAACATAAACCACATAAACTGTCTGGGTTGCAATTGCAGATGTTCCACCCAACCCAGTTGCTTGTACAGAATACGTTGTAGTAATTTGAGGACAAATTTGTACAGAACTGGTTAAGTTTAGATTGTTAATATTACCCGCCAACCAATAGAGTGTATCGCCATCACCAGTAGTTTCCCATGATAATTGTGTACATTGTCCAATAATTAGAACAGTATCTAGTACATCGAGAATTACCTTGGGTCTGATGAGCATAGAGACTTCAAGATACCCAGGACCGCCAAGTGTATATCCAGTGCCAACAGTACCAACTGTTGCTACATGTGTAGTCCCAGGAGCATATGTGACAGAGTCAATCAATTGCTGTCTAGTAAAAGAAGCAGTAATTCCTCCACCACCACCGCCGCCCATACCCTGAGCGCCAGCTTTGATGCCAGAAGCAGTGAATGAAAAACATCTAATGTATCCATTTTTACCTCTTCCATTACAAAACCAAATTCTAAATCCAGAGGAAGTTTTATCTAAAATACCAGCACTATAATAAGGTGTAGCCGTACCGCCACCAGCAGCTTGCTGACAAATACCAAAAACGTTTATAGAATAAAAAGAATTAACAAAAGCATTGTTAAATGTAATCCTATAGTGTTTTGTCCCGTAATTTGGAGTACATGATAATCCATCAGCTGCCCATGGATTCATATAACTAATACTTAAATCTGGACTATAACTCTGGAAGACGTGTGTATTTGAATTATTATCAAAAATATGAAATGAAGATGATGTATATGTAGTTGTTCCTGGGTCTCCGCCACCACCATCGCCTCGACGTTGCCCAGCAATAGTTGCACCATTTCCAGCGGTAGGAATTCCTCCACTATTACCACCAAAAGTACCAACGGTAACACCAAAATTTGCCCAATTAAACACAGAAGATGCAGATCCTGCACTACCACCTCCTGGTGTAGATCCACCAGCACCACCAGTTGCTTTTAATCCAAAGAATTCAGAGTCTCCACCATTTGTTCCTGGCGTTCTAACAAAACTATCAGAAACTGATTCTCCACCACCACCTGCTGCCCACATCTTAATTTCGAGTTCAGCAATCTCTTCAGGAACGATAAGCGATCCCTGATTTGCTATCGTAAATGTCTGTGGCATGGTTAGATCTTAATGATATATTCTACAAGAATAAACGGTGTAACTAACTGATCTAACTTTTCAGCATCACTAACATCAACGTCTACAAATGCTGAGACACCACTCATATCTACCTGCTTCTGTGCATATGAATATGTAAAGTTATGGGCATAACTGAATGGTCTAGCGATATTATGTGAGTGAACTGACTCACTACCTGATTCATTCGTGAATCTAAGTTCATGTCCAGCACCACTGTTTGCTCCGAATTCACCATAGTCTTTACCACCAGTTCCACCGACTTTGTGGTTTCCTGTATAGTTCAGATACTTCTGAGAAGAGTTGTGAGCATGACCTTGGAAGTTATCAATGCCAAGACTTTCTTCAGTTGTCGATCTTGGAATAGTATATCTTGGGTTGCCCAACATCGAGATACCAGTTACAGGACTGATCTGAGCATTTCCCTGATAAGTTGAAGTGATCCTAGAACCACTATTGCTAGTAATATTAACTTGAGGACCAACTCTAGTTAGAGGATTAGTTTCAACAATCCCACGATCAACAGTCAGGTTATTGTATACACCTGTTCCTCTACCACCAATAATAACTTTAGATCCTAAGTCTGGCAATTGAAACTGTCCCAACTCACCAGTCTCTGGATTTGGTTCAGTTAAAGTTACCGTATCTTTCTTGAATCTACATTGACTACCTGCTCCCAATACCTCTGCTAGAGCAATGAAATCTTTTACATTCAAAATAGAACCATCACATCGCAAATATCCTGCTGGCAGACTTTCCTTAAAATTTGCACTATTTGGATCGTTTGCTGTACCTAATCCAGGAGTAGAATGTGCGACAATAGTGCCCACAATACCGCCGTATCTTGATCTTTCTCGTGTGTAATTTGCCATATTAGTAAGCTCTGATGATATAAACACAAGTTACTGATGGTTGACTTGTGTTCATGTCTATTTGCAATGCCCCTTTGTTAACTTCATTATCTAGTTCCGTAGTAACAGGAATATTTACGTCCGCAATCAAACTAGACTGTGGTTTTAAACTACCCTGATCATAAACGATTTCAAAAGGTTCATGTGTATGTGCAATTAAATTATCTCCTAACCAATCGGTAGCACTATTACTTAAGAATGTACCAAAATTACCAACACCAGGGAAATCAGAATAGAAATTTTGTTGACCAGTTGGAATATCAACACTTCCAGAGAACAATGCATATGGGATAGTATCACCACCTGACATCTGTTGATAATCAAATTGACTCTGTTCTGCAACAGGGGTGCGATACATCTCCTTAGCATAGATGTTAACTGGTGGGTTCTCAGAACCTACCTGAGCAATTGTTCTACCATCTCGTCCACCACCAACACCACTATACGAGTCAACTGCTCCAGTAGACCAAAGGTTTGATTCTACCTTAACTCCCTGATATGTTTGAATGTATTTAAAGTATAGAGTATCAATGTTTGGACCATCTTCCTGGTCATCAGATGCCTGATATGTCCAGTCAAATTCAACGTTATCCCAAGGGATAACACCCTTACCAGATCTGGATACAGGCAAATTGTTCAGCGTTTCATATACGCCACTGTGTGTATGTGGTCTAATATGCTGGTGTCCTAGTTTTCTTCCACCAATATACATGACTTTTTCACCAATACCATCAATAATGGTATTACCACGAATATTTCCACTATAACCTAATCTATCATTGAGTGTAAATTCAACATCAGTACGAACATCTGTAAATACAGCGTTGGAGATTAAATTAACATTAGGTCCAATGTAAGGAGCGATGAGATTTCTCGCCGTAGCGTCAGTCTCAGGTGCTTTTCCTGTACCACCATTTACCGCTTCATCAAAATATTCTTCTTCAATATCCATTAGGTGCTGACCACCATTCAAGTTAGGGAGAAGAATATCTCCCTGATAATTTGGAAACGCACCACCTAAATTAGACGTACTTGGGTCTAGATTGTAAGTATCACCAATAGCTTGAACAAGCAAGGGAAATTCCCTTGCCTGTTTACTAGATCCATCACAAATAATCCACCCATCTGGAATTGAACTCAGACCACCAGACCACGGCATGATAGTGCCAATGACCGCAGCCTTCATAGATTTTGTGCCTTGGTAAAACATCTCTTTATACGTCCATTAAATACCAACCAGTTTGAGCAGATGGAACCGTAGAAGAACTACCATCTGGATTCAATGCTCCTGCATATACAAGTCCAAATGCTGCATGTGGTGTTTGTACAACTAATTCACCACCGTTATGTCCAGCATATGCGGAAGGAGAAACACCAGTCAAGACTGCAGAACCAGTATTTGAAAGTTCTCCCTGAACTTTAGTATCATCAGGTGCTCTGACGACCAGAGTCCTATCATAAGTTAGTGCCCCACTAATATCTATAATACGAATAGTATCGCCAATTAGAGGATTGGTAGGTAGTTTGAACAGAGTATTGCCACCTGGGTTGACAAAGTAGTTAACGTTTGCTTCAGCTTGAATAACTGTATTGCTGCTGTTTACCCACTTATTACCACCAGTTCTGGTGAAGTAGTTGTTGATGCCTGCAACCTGCATTGCACCATCACTTTCGATGGAGAACAACTCTCCTTCATTCTCATCCTTAACAACAACTCTTCTATCCTGTGCCTCACCGCCGCCATCTCTGAAGGTCATGTCAAGACCACCAGTGTTGACTACGATAGATCCACCAAACGTGCTAGGACCGCTTCCTAGTGCTGATAGAGAACCATATACAGTGAAGTCTCCAGAAGAATTGATAAACTCAAGTCTTGGAACTGTTTGATCTGCAACACCATTTTCATCCTTGCCATAGAAACGCATGTCTCCAAGACTGTAGATGCTTCCAGTTGCAGTGTCAACTTGGAAAGTGACCGCTTCCTGAGTACCTGTAGTACCACCATTTGTTAGAGTTAGGAACTCAGTGTTGCCCTGAGGTGTTAACTTAAACAACTGACTGTTTGCAAATGGTGCAGGAGAACCATTCTGTTCAAAGTCTGCAGATCCAACATCTGCAGCAAACGTAGATCCTCTAACAGTAAGCGTATTGTTTGTAGTTAGAGTTCCCTGAGTAATAGTATTACCAGTGTCAGAATCAACAGTGAATCTGTTGAATCCAGTACCAGCAAGGATATCACCGAAGATGTAAGTATCGCCTGTAGTAGACTCAACCTTGAATACTTCAGCAGCAGGTGAACCACCATCATTGACACTCAATGACTGAGGTGAAGTGCTAATGAGATCTTCGATAGATACAAATTCACTAGCAGTTAGTCTGAGTAGGTCTCTGGTGGAGATTGTACCACCAAATTCTGCAACACCGATTCTTACATTGCCAGCGCCATTGCTGATGCCGCTTTCAGGAATATCAATGTTTCCATCTAGATCAAGGTCAGAACCAGTGATGAAGGAAGCATTAGATTGCTTGACCAGTTTAGCAATTACACAGTTATCAGGGTGGTTATCATATACGCCAGTGCCTTCTTGACCTCTGTTAACAATTAGTCTATATCCGTTAGGATCAGCAGGGTTAGCAACGTTAGCAAGACCGATAACACGAACAATCTCACTCTGTGATTCGTCTCTTAGACCAGTCAACTGGTTTGGAGCAACACCAACACTATCTGGAGATGCAGCATCACCTCTGTCGATTAGGAGAAGATCACCAACCTTGAAGTCAGTAATTGTTGGGGTTGTGATTGGTAGGAAGTATGTCTGACCAGCATCGTTAGTAGAACCAACATTGAAGGTAAGATCTCCACCACCAACTCCACCACCGAGTTGATCATTGCCAATTGTAAGTGTATCACCAGCAACATATCCAGAACCAGGAGATTCAACAGTGATGTCGATTGTGCTATCAGCACGAACAAGAACCGTGAATGTTGCACCAGTACCAATACCAGTTGTGGTTGCAGTTAGGAACGAATATGTTGCAGATGGTCTGAATGCAGCGCCATTATTAACAATGGTGTCAATAGAAGCAATCTGACCACCAGCAAGCAAGAATGCATTGGATCCCCAGGTAGAAACACCTGCAGTATCAATGAACTTACCAGTAGACTGATACTTGTAGAAGTCAATGTTTGGATTCTCTAGTCCACCAACATTATGAGGAACGATTGTTGTTCCAAACTTACCTCTACCGATTTCAAGGATACCAGCATTTAGACCACCGTCTAGTCTGATATTACCCTCAACAACAGCAGATGCAAGAACATTTAGTGTGTTTCTAACAGTGGTAGAACCACCAGTAGAACCCATCTGTAGTTGAGTAGCGTTAACAGCGAAGTTAACTGTGTTAGTTTGGTCTCCATCGAAGAGATCAACAGTTCTGGTCTGAGTGAACAATCTAGAGGTGCTGGTTCCAGCGCCGTAGCGTGTGCCAATCTCAAGTTCGCCAGCGACAAGTAGTTGTCTTGTGCCAATCTCGGTGTATGATGCAGTGTTGCCCCATGCACCACCAAGAACGATTTCACAGTTATTAGCAACATCATCATTAACGCTAGCAATATCAACAATTGCGTTAGTAGAATTTCTGTGAATTCTTAGCGATGACTGTGTAGCAGCATTACCAATTTGAAGTGTCTGAGTACCTGAGGAGTTTGCAATGTTGATGCTCTGATCAACAGTGGTGTTATTCAGGAAGTTAAAGATCTGACCTTCGCCTGCCCAGTTTAGAATGTTTGCATTCTGTGGGACAAAGTTGAATGTGTTGTTAGTAGTGGTTAGATCACCACCATTAACTTGGATGTCAGAACTAAACTCAGTATCTCCAGTAATTCTACCAGTACCAACAACAACCAGAGTCTGATCTAGGTTGTTCTGTGGATTAACAACATCATTAACTGAAGTGTTAATACCAAGTCTACCACCATTGGTGGTCATGACTCTCAATACTGCGTCATCATCAGGATCGTTGCTGTCTCCGCCAACTAGCAGAGCGTTATCCATTGGATTCTCAGTTCTAGCAACTGTAGTCTCCGTTAGGAAGTTAGGAACAGTCTTACCAGTGATGAATACATTACCAACAACATCTAGGTTTGCTCTTGGATCAGTCTCATCAGAGATCCATGCGGTCTGAGTTGCAAGGTGCGAAGCACGAGCAATAGTGTTGATGCCAAGTTTGTAATCACCAATAGTCTCAGTGTTAGTTCTGAGTGCTTCAGCACCAACAACTCCCATCTCTTTCCAGTTGGAGTTAGAGAAGTCAATAGTTGCAGCAGCTTGACCTGCAGGAACGTCAGTTACACCACCAGTTCCACCCCAGGATAGGGTATTTGCTGGGATAGCATCAATAATCTGGAAGTGTACGTAGTTGTTTGTAGGATCAAATGCATCGCCATTAGGACTGAAGACAGACCATACAGAGTTCAGTCTGCTATCTGGATAGTTGTTAAGTCTGATCTGTGATCCAGAAGTAAGACCAATTGCACTGTTTGGAACATTAACACCCTGGTCATCGATAAACGTAAGTTTGACGATGTTGGTGGCATCAAATTCGATAGTGAAGATGTTGCTCTGTGCAATAGTCTGGAAGTAGTTTGCATAAATCCAACCCCAGGATCCAGTCTTACCAACCTCAACACCCTTGAGAAGGATGTCTCCTGCCTTAACAGCAACACCGTTGTAAGATACAAACTGGTTAGCGTATACTCTATCGCCACCATCTGCGGGAACAGCGTTGTTGTTAGGAGTGATATTTGAGGGGATACCGTTAGTGATATGTGTCTGAATCTGATATCCTTGACCAGTTCCTCTTGCATTGAATCCGAAGACTGCTGCTTGGACTCTGTTCTTGCTAATACGGATATCACCGTCATTAACAACCTTGAATGCAGTTCTATCAAGAGATTCGTCTTGCTCTAGGTTGGTGATAGGATCAACAGAGGATACATTTGAACGGATGATCAATGTATCACGAACTTCTGATAGATCGTTATCCTGAACCGAAATAACAACTGGAGACTGGAATACGTTCTGTTGTGAACCATCACCACCAACAACTGTAATATTCTGGTTGAATGTTACAGGTGTGTCGAAGGTGGTAACTAGGTTGCCGATATCCTCGTCGTCATCTGCACTAGACTCAAGAACTGCTGCCTCTAGGAATGTCTCTTCACCAGTGATAGCATTGATCTTTCTATTACCAATGTATAGATCACCGTTGGAGTTTAGACCCGTGTAGAAGACGATACCACCGTCTTGTTTCTTACTTTGGGCGTAGAAGTCCTCAGTAGCAGTTAAGACGATTTCCTGACGTGCTGGGAGACCTGTGGAGTAGTTTCCTGGTCCGAAACCAAGATACTCAAACGTGTGGTTGCCTGCACGAGCAATAGATGGTCTACGAAGTTCAACATAATACTTCTGATCTGCTAGAACTGTGCTATTACCAGAAATCTTGATCTTACGATCTTCAGAACCAGAGGTTGCATTGCCTTCCTGTGCTTGGATTGCATTAGAACCACTGTAGTCATTCATGATGAATGCTGGTTGGTTGATGAAGTCTTCAACCAATTCTTTAGTGACAGAGTTCTTGTAATCGTTCGTTGTTACAAGACCATGAATATAGTTGTCTGCAGCGGAGAAAGTAGAAGGTGGATCGATAGACTGAACTGCTAGTGCTAGTTCTTCTGTAGAAGTACCATTCTTCTTGAACCACAGAGGATCGTTCTTATAATCTAGTGGATATAGTCTGCTGACTGGTTGTGAGAAGTTGAACTTGCGGAAGTTTCCACCAGCACCTGCACCAGTTGGGAATGGTGAGATATTACCGCGTAGGCAAGAGAGATAGTAAACACCATCTTGCTGACCTGCGATTCTACGCTGTAGGGTCTCATAACTGAAGACATAGAATGTGTCATCAATGATTCCTGCATCCTCAACACTCTCAACATAGTATTCAACACCAGCGTCGTCTTGAATACGATCACCAGG